>Ga0208858_1000048_pt1 | contig 33136 bp, 28 predicted proteins | sample LakMenEpi16Nov12_FD_150704 | JGI IMG/M metagenome (GOLD analysis project Ga0208858, IMG submission 150704) | Freshwater microbial communities from Lake Mendota, WI - 16NOV2012 deep hole epilimnion (SPAdes) | ecosystem: Environmental > Aquatic > Freshwater > Lake > Epilimnion/Euphotic zone ...
CACCCTAACCCTCCCCTTGTAAAGGGGAGGGAACTGGATTTTTATTGTTTCCCCCCTTTACAAGGGGGGACTAAGGGGGGTAGCAATGTGATGAAAATTACGGAATACCACTTTTCAAACATCCTCTTAGAGGATGTTTGAAAAGTTTTGAATGTATAGACTGACCCCTCTCCAAGCCTCTCCCCTGCAAGGGGATAGGCTTTAAAACCCCCATTCCCTTGCAGGGAAGGGGGGTAGGGGGGTTAGGTTTTTGGAGATTACGGGTTTGATATAATACTTTTCAAACAACCTCTAAGAGACAGGGGGAAGTGACAGACTATTGATAATTGGAACATACCACTTGACTAATCGAAAGTTTCCTATATCATAGAGAAACAACTCATCAATCATTACCAAAATCTAAAAAAAATATTTTTGATCGTTCCACTCCGTTACGCTAGGGAAGTGTAAAAATTAAGAGTGTAAAGGGCAAAAGGGTAAGAGTATAAAGAATTAAAGAGTCCTTGCGCCGGAAACTACTAACCGAAACCCATTGCGGTTGTTACTGTAATCTGGGCTGAAGTTGAGACGATACGCAGAACGGCAAAGTCTAGGGTAGTAGACCCAAGAACCACCGCGCAGCAGCCGAAGCTCACTGCTTAGACTTGTCCAAGCAGTGCCATCTATAGGTGCATTTATATAGGTTTCATGCCACTTATCTTCACACCATTCCCACACATTCCCACACATATCATATAAACCAAAAGGGTTGGCCGGAAAAATTCCTACCTCTGTGGTTTTCTCTCGATATTGTCCTTTTTGTCCCTGCCCGTAAGTGTAGTTACCATTATAATTAGCTAAATCTGTAGAAATTGTTTCCCCACAATAAAACGGGGTAGTAGTTCCTCCACGACAAGCATATTCCCATTCTGCCTCAGCAGGTAAACGATAGGTTTTATTTGCCATTCGGGAAAGTCTGGCACAAAATTCTTGAGCATCATTCCATGATACACGCTCAACAGGCAGATTATCACCTTTAAAATAAGATGGATCGGATTCTAAATCAATGTTAACCTTTCCTAGTGCAGCTACAGCCCGCCATTGTTTTTGCGTAACTGGATATTTACCCATGAAAAATGAGGGAACAGTAACTTGATGTTGTGGACTTTCATCCGAACTTCGGTCTTCCTCATTTTCTGGAGAACCCATGATAAAAGTTCCTCCGGGAATAGCCACCATTTCCAAGACTACACCATTTCCCAAGTCTTGGGCAAAATAATCTGCGTTTTTGGTAATGCGTTTAATTTCCGGTTTTTTTACAAAACCGAGTAGTGCGCTTGTTAAACTGATCTGAGCAGTTTGAAATTGGAAAATTTTTAACTGATAAGGAGATTTATTTTTTTCTTCTCTTGGTGGTTTGTTAGGTATTAATGGTGGTAAATCTGGCTTTATTCCAGTAATCCCCCAAATCAATTGTCCTAAAGGTTCAGGGTCATGTTGACGAAAATCTACCCACATTAAACCTTCAAGAAATACTGGTAGTTGTGGTTTTTGAGGTGCATTTGGTAATAATACGGGAATAACAGGACATTTTCTATTGACAAAGGCTCGTAGAAATGCTTTAACTTCTTCAATTTCCCACGGTCCAAGTCCTGAATTCCCTACAAAAACGGCTGCTGTTCTAATTTCGTTTATCTGATCTTCTAATAAATCTTGCCAAGAAGAACCAGGGCGTAAATGCCATTTATCTAACCAAGGGTTAATGTTATTTGCTTTTAATTGATTAGCGATTTCTATGACCGCAGGCTTATCTTGACTATTGTGGCAAAGAAAAACATCAAATTTTCCCATTTTACTCCTCCACACCAGCAATAATCGCCAAAGCCTTCGCATACTCTTCTAAATCACCTCGCAAAGCAGCCAACTCGCTTCGCAACTTTCCTTCCTCAGACCAACTCACCTCGTGTTCCTTCCCACTTACCCCTATAGGTCGTCTTGCTTCCCAAGCTTGTAAAATAGGATGCCATTTAGCTAAAAATGGTCTTAACCCATTATTCAACACCGCAATAGCAATACCCCCAACTGAGTTCTTAGAAGCACCCACATCAGGTCCAGCCGCTTTGAGAACTTCGCGGGTAGTTCCGAATAAACTATACAAAGAATTCAACGCTTCCCGGACTAACCCCTGGTCAACTTCTAAGGACTGCACAGCAACCCGTGTCACCAGTTCCACATACAACGACCAAGCGGCTTTCCGTTCTGTTGTGTCAGCCTCCCATTCCGCAGCACCAATACCAAAGGGAAGACTAACGGATACTTTTTTTAATTTTGCGGGATCTTGTTTAGGCATAAACAGCCATTTTAATAAAATTAATTATTTATTCCATCTAAATTAAACCATACTGAACTTAGAAATACAAGCAAGAGAATTTACAATTTGGGTAAATCTTGCTGTTTGAGCGAGTTGCACGCATTTATTTAGACATCTCGTTCCCATGCTCTGCGTGGGAATGTAGTTAAGAGGCTCTGCCTCTATTATACCTGGAGGTAGAACCTCTAAGATGACATTCCCAGTCAGAGACTGGGAACGAGAGTTTTCTGGCTTTGCGTCTTTGCTCCTTTGCCTCTTTGCGCGAAACCTCAGCTAGATTAGATACAAGAATTACTCTTAACAACATCCCCCACCATCGTAATACCATGTAGAATTAGTAATAATGATTTCTTCAGGATTTGAATTTGCTAAATTGAGAGCTGTTTTATCACAAACCGCCGCAGGAATTCCTCTTTGTAAAATATGCCCATTCTTATCATCAAAAAATGCTTCCTTACCTGCATAAATCGCTGTTTTACCAGTAAAAATACAAGCTCCGTCTGCGGGAATATCTACCTTAAAAGCCACAGAATCCAGACTTTCTAAAAGCAGATTTTCTTTTAATTGATAATTGTGTTTATCTAACAACCGATAAGGACGACGAGCGCGAATTTCAATTTGTCCAAAACCAGCATTAATAATTAATTGAGTATATCCTTGATATGTAATAGCACCAGATAAACATAAAGCGCGTAAATGTTCATTTTGTTGTAAATGAGCAGGAATTGGACTTGTTGCAATTGGGTCACTCATCTGCAAGCGTCCACCTGGTTTCAATACCCGATATGCTTCTTTTAAAGCACGAGTTAAATCTGCTGGTTCAAAAATATTAAACAGGCAATTTTGCGCTACTACATCTACAGAAGCATCAACAACAGGTAAATTAAACGCATCTCCCGGACGAATTTCGACAAAGCTAGGATCAAACCAAGGGTTTTCTGTTGCAGCAATTTCTAAATTACGCATTGCAGCTTCTCGCATAGCTTCCACAGATTCAATAGCAATCACCGCACCAGGACGACGAGAAAAATAAGCAAATTGCAAAGCTTCTAAACCGCCACCGACACCAATATATAAGACTGTTGGTTCATTATTGAGTTCGTTGTGATGAACCGTAGTTCCACAACCATAGTTCATTTCCTGCATAGCTAGTACATCACGGCGTAAATAAAGCAACCATATTCAATCGCCAAAAAGCCTACTGTATATTAGTTTTGACTTTTGACTTTTGACTTTTGACTTCCGCCCTGCGGTACTAGAGGAATTTTTAGCCCTGGTAATTGTAAAGGTGTACTTTGAACACAACAAAGACCTATTTCTGGTGTTTCGGCAACTTGGCTGTAAAATTGGGCTGCGGTTTCTAAATAGGTCATAATCTCAAATTAGGGTTTATGGCTTGACTTTTGTCGTCAAAAAGAGTATTATACATAACTAATAGAAGGGGAGTAGCTGCTGGCAGTAAATCAAAGTTTTCTGTTCAGTATATCTAAGTCAACATACTGGTGATGAGCCTGGTTTAGATAGCGAATAAATAAAGTATTTGAAAGCGAGACCTTCACTGACTACACATTTAACTATGTGGAGTTCAGTGAGGTTTGATTGCTCTCATTGATACTCCACACAGGTAAAAAATCCTTTAGGAGTTTGAGAGAGTGTTAACAGCTTTTACCGAAGGTTTACTACTAATTACCTTTTCCGAACTAGGTGATAAAACATTTTTTATTGCTGTGATTTTGTCCATTCACCACCCCCGACGCTTGGTATTCGCTGGTGTGGTAGCTGCTTTGGCGGCTATGACTGTCTTATCAGTTGCGTTTGGGCAGGTAGCATCTTTATTGCCAAAAGACTATATTGATTACGCCAAAATAGTTTTCTTTATTGCCTTTGGTTTGAAGTTAATTTATGATGCCAATAAAATGGCTATATCTGCTACCGAAGAAGTCGCAGAAGAAGCACAAGAAGCGGTGGAAAAAGCAGATTTAGATAATTCCCAGCAAAAAAGTGTTTGGTCAATTTTACAGAAATCCTTCGTACTAACATTTATAGCAGAATGGGGCGATCGCACACAACTAGCTACAATAGCCTTAGCAGCCGGGAATAACCCCATTGGTGTCACTGCTGGTGCAATATTAGGACACGCAATTTGTGCAGCGATCGCCGTCATCGGTGGTAGATTAATTGCAGGTAAAATTTCTGAAAGACAAATTACCTTTTTAGGCGGCTTTCTATTTATCATCTTCGGCATAGTCGCCGCCATAGAAGGAAAATAAATTCAGTACCCCTGTATGCACCTGAGTGAGATACCGTGATAAAATGACAAAACCTGTAGGTGCGTGGTTTCCCCGCCCTCAGTTGTACTTTTAAGTCTTAGTCAGATGTAAATTTTTTTATAGGGGTACATTATGGGCTTTTTACTGAGAATTGTCGGCTTTGGGTTGCTAATTTTGGGTATTTACCTTGTAGGAGAAAATATCTTTTTTACAACCAATGTTTATCCTTACTGGTGGCGAGGAATTTCTGCTGATATTTCAGTATTAGCATTAACATCAGGTGTACTCTTGCTAGTTTTTGCTCCAGGAAGTATGAAAGATTTGGGATGGACTGCTGTTGCCGTTGGTATTATGGCCATATTTATTAGCAGTCGTGCAATTCTTAACCCTACTAGTTTATGGCAATTTTTTCTCTCACTAATTTGCATCGCCTCTGGTTATAAAATGCTTACAACAGGATACTTACCCTTTTAATTTCAGCATCCTGATCAAAAAATAATTTATTGATCAGGAGTTGAATTATTTTTTGCTCAACTCCTATTTTATTGCTAAAAAACTCAGAGACTTCTATCAGTTTACCTCTCCTCCCTACACCTTACGGAGTAGCCGTAGGTGATGCTGTAGGTGATGCCGTAGGTGATTCTGTGGATGAAGGCGTAGGTGATGCCGTAGGAGTAGGATTAGAAGCTGCGGCTTTATTTATTTCATCCTTATACTGAGCCGGTGCTAAAGCTGTGGCACTATCAAATAAAGGTTTTGCTTTATCAAGCTTACCTTGTTCCTTAAACAGCATTGCCTTTGCTAAAACGGGGCGAAAATCTTGAGCATCTTTCTTAATTGCTTGATCATAAGCAGAGATAGCTTTATCATCATTCTTTTGAAAAGCGTAGACACTACCTAAAAGCACCTGCACCGCAACCACATCAACACTTCCTGGCTGAATAGTATTAGCTTGAGTCGCAGCAGCCAAGCTTTCTTGTAATAAGCCAATAGCTGCTTCTGGACGCTTTTCGCTTAATTGCAAATTCACCATGCCCTGCAAAGCTTTTAAATCGCCCGGTTTTGTAGTTAAAATAGAGCGATAAGTTTGGGCAGCCCCCTCCTTATCACCAATTTGTTGTTTAGCTTGTGCCAGTAAAACCCCATACTCCGACTGTTGGGGATTGAGTTTAGCGAGTTTTTCTAAAGGTTCAATCACAGCTTGAATATCCGCTGGTTTCACTTCCCCTCGGCTTTTTTGACTCAACAAACCCAGACGTGCTTGCAAAAGTCCCTTGAGTGCAGTTTGATTTTCTGCATCTTTTTGTAAAACTAATTCATAACCCCGAACTTGATCTTCCAGTTTTGACTTTTGCTCCGATGAAGATATTTTAGGGTCAGCAGTGGGCTGATTTTGTGGAGATGATTGGGGTTTATTAACCGCTGTAATGATAGGCATAATAGAAACACCCAAAAAAGCAACAACAGCGAAAGCTAAAACTACTCGGACTATCCAGCGATTACGCGATTCAGACACAATATTATTCTGCTCCTAAATGGGAATGAGATAAATTGCAAAGTTAAAAATTTCCAAAACTTTGCGGAATACGGTCATTTGTCTGTGAATTTTATAAGGAGAATGCCGAAAACCCTTAAAGGCGTGTCCGACTCAGGAGGACACACCTGTGCAACAGCTGCGGGCTGAAGGCTAGTTACAGGATTTATCCTGCACTGACATTTTGTATATATTGTATAATAAATGCAGGTTGAAACCAAATCAAATTGATTGTTCAAAATTGAATCAATGCTAGTCCTAGAATACAAAGTTAAAGGTAAACAACATCAATACAACGCCATAGACGATGCAATTCGTACCACCCAATTCATTCGCAACAAAGCGATAAGATATTGGATGGATGCCCCGCAGGAACTCAAAATTGACAAGTTTGCTCTTAACAAGTATTCAACAGAACTCCGCTCAGATTTTACCTTTGCTGCTGAATTAAATTCAATGGCAGTACAATCAGCCGCAGAAGGTGGATGGTCTGCTATATCAAGGTTTTACAACAATTGTCAATCTAATAAATCTGGCAAGAAGGAGTTTCCTCGTTTTCAAAAAGATTGCCGTTCCGTTGAATATAAAACATCAGGATGGAAATTACACAAAATCAAGCGACGGATTACTTTTACTGATAAAAAAGGGATTGGTGAACTCAAATTATTAGGTAAATGGGATATTCAATCCTACGAACTTAAAGATATTAAACGAGTACGTTTAATCCGTCGTGCTGATGGATATTATGCACAGTTTTGTATTGGTATTGATGTTGTAGATATTCAACCAAAAACAGGTAATGAAATCGGGTTGGATGTTGGTATTGAGTCGTTTTACACCGATTCTAATGGACATCATGAACCCAACCCTCAGTTTTTGAGAAAGGCTGAAAAATCTATCAAACATTCTCAAAAACGGATTTACAAAAAAGTCAAAGGTTCTAGCGGTAGAAAAAAAGCTAGAAAACTTTACGCTAAAAAACACTTAAAAGGTAGGGGCGAAGCATTCGCTTATAAAAATTATGCGACCAACCGACAACTCAACAGCGCGAATGCTTCGCCCGTACGGCAACGGATTGAACACGCTAAGAAAATAGCGCGTAACGTATGCAAGTCTAACGATTTAGTGGCCTATGAAGATTTAAGGGTTTCAAACATGGTAAAAAATCATTGTTTAGCAAAATCACTTAGTGACGCTAGTTGGTATTTGTTCCGGCAATGGATTGAATATTTTGCTGTTAAATTTGACAAGATTGCTATAGCTGTAGCACCACATTACACTTCTCAAAAGTGTTCTAGCTGTGGCGTAATTGTCAAAAAATCTCTATCAACTCGTACCCATAAATGTAGCTGTGGATGCGAATTGCATAGAGATACAAATGCCGCAGTTAATATTCTAAATCTGGCAAAAAATAGGGGAGGGCATCCCCAAATTAACGCTACAGGAGTTGAAACCACTACTCTGCTTGGTGTAAACCTGGAAAAGCCAAGTTTTGACTATGAATGTAGAATCCCCATGTCTTTAGACCGGGGAGTGTCAAAACAAATAAATATCTATCTATCCTGCTAAAGTAAGTGATGACTTTAGGAAGATCCGTCCGAATTATCGCTATGCTATGCTTCCGATAGCGTAGCTTGGCGTAAGCCATAACTGGATTAAGGACGCTAAATTACACATTTAGTGTATAAATGTGATATCTAGCGTTTTGATTTTCGTACAGAGCATCAAGCGAGTGGCCAGATTAAAAAGAAATATACTTTGATCAGTCACACACTTGCTCTTTTCCTTTGTTTTTATTAAATCCCACAATGGGGTATGTCTTGTGCCGCAAGGAGTTTTTATGAATTCCGACCTGATGCCGTCTTCTGAATCCGCAAATTTAACAGCCTCTAACCAAGGCATAAAAGAGATTGAATCCCCTGTTAATGCTAATACATTAGCAGACCAATCCTCTAAACTGGAAAAATCCCTGACTGACTCTAATGGGCATTTGCCTAATCGAGAACAACCAATTCCACCTCCCAGCGAACCGACTCAATACCGAGCTATTGGGTTAATTCGCGGATGTTACCATGCTAGTGATGAACAGTTCACCCAGGGAACACTAATCACAAAAGATGGGGTTGAACTTAATGCCGTCCTCTTAGGTCGGATTATGAGTTTAGTCAAAAATCACTTAGACCTAGAAACAGAACATCTATGGGTAGTTTATCCCCGCACTAGACAAGAAAATGACGCATTGCACCTGCAAATTGTTGGTGTTTGGGAACCAGAAAATCTGGACAAATATGAACTAGATGAAGCTGGTACAGATTCGACAGCAGTTTCTAATAACCGTAGCGTAGCGTTAAGCATTCATCCAAAACCCTCATCAGCAGTTCCTGATGGTGGCTTTTCTGTGCGTGGTGAGGTAGTTTACCAGTCTTTTGACGAAAAGAGTTTGGTTGTGAAAATCAAACAAGCTCCCCGTAAACCTACTGATAAAGCTAAATATTTTAAGTTGAAACTCAAGGGCGTATTAACTACCAAAGCTGTAGGTAAGTTCTGGGACTTCAATGTTAAACGGGAAAATGACGCATTAGTAGTAGTTAATGCCGAAGCGATCGCCGATTTACCCAAAAAACGCCGACCACCGTTCAAAGGAGCGCCTCGTGGTGGTGGTGGTGGTGGTGGTGGTGATAGAAGGCCATTCCCTCCCAGACGCAATGGCAATGGAGATGCCCCACGTCCCATTAAAAAGACAGCAGGTGATCCCACCGTCATCACCAAACCCATACCAAAAACCCCCACTCCTATGCCAGTTAAAAAGCCTAAACCTGCTGGGGATTAGGTGATTGGTCAGTTGTCAGTTGTGAAATGATGATTGATTAGTAAGGAATCAGGAGAGTAGGGAAGAAAATTTCTTCCTTCTCCTGACTCTTATTTGCCTTTTCCGAGGATTTATGCCAAAATACTGAAAATATGCTAGTGATCATTGACAACATTGGTAAAGATGCAATGATTTAGCAATGCGTAAGTCCTGAACCAGAATAAGCTATGACTGAGGAAAAAAAGGAAAATTTTTGGACTACCGTACCCGGTATTCTTACAGGAATAGGAGGCATTATAGGAAGTTTAGCAGCACTGATCACAGCTTATCAGACGCTAAGAGATCCTAATACAACAGGTTCTAATACAAAAAACACGTCACAAGAATTAACAGTTCCCGCCGATTCTGCTAGAGGTGTATTGTATAATAATCCTGATAGTAAATCTCAGGAAATAAATTATGTAGCTACTGGGAAATGGGTAGCAATTCCTGAAAATATTCCTGGAAATATACCTAATAGCGCTAAAGGACTTCTTTCTGCAAATGGGGCCCCCGATTTTCGCGTCAATGATAATATGCCATGTCCAAGGTTTCCAATGGGAGCATTAGTGGTCGTACAAGGAGACAGTTGCATAGCTTCTGGACCTAAAGGGACTGTGCATGTAGACCCAGGAGAAAATATTTATTTCAAAATGAATGATGTTGATGGTCTTTACGGAGATAATAGTGGTAATATTCGAGTTGAGTTGTCTATATCGAGGTAATAAAAAACACGGCTTCTGATCCAAAATTACACTTGATTACTATTACAAATACTTGAATTTAATTTTCTTTTTTAAGTATAAATTATGATTTCAAGCCTTGTTTATGGGTTTATTAGCGTAGTTAAGGAAGATGTTTTAAACACACCCTCCTCACTCCTTTTAAAACTCCGTCCAACGGTCTTGGGGTAAAAAAGAACGTTCCATGGGAATTGGGGCTACTGGTTCAGTTAGGGTAAATATCCCTTCTTTAATCCACTGTTTCAACTCTTGGGCTACTTGTCGGGAAAGAAATAAACTGGCTAAAGAAGCTACTCGTACCGTCCTACCTTCAATAATGATACGTCCAGATTTAAGTTGTGCGTAACTCACTAAACCGAAGGTAGGACGGACACGACGAGGAATCGAAAAATCTACAATTGGTGCTACTAAATCCTTGTCTTGCACAGCACAGCGTTCTACCACACCAGCATTTAAAACTGGCAATGGTACACCCACACCCATCATTAAAGATGGTCCATAGCTTTTAAAATAACAGCCTCGTATCCATCGCGCATCCATTTGTTTAGCATCACCAATTAACGCCAAAGTTGCCGAAGGTCCAATAGGTGTGCGATTTTCTAACCGCTTTTGCAAGGGAAAATGTTGTGTCCCTTCCCAAGCCACATAACCAACACCCCCAGCCAAAAAAATCTTTGTCCCAATTCCTACAAGTTGTAAATCGGGGTCATTCAGGAGGGGGGAAAGCGAACCGGGGTTAGAATAAACCGCATTTCCTAAGCGGGGTTGCAATGGTCCTAGATAGGTATGTAGCGGGCGATCGCCTCCATTCACACCAACAATAAAATTTTGATAAAGATTGCGCGGATTAAATAAATAAAACTGATTGATAGTGTCACGGGTAACGGTGGTTTCAAATGTGGCTCTAGGGTAGCAATCGGTAACTTGTCCCACAGCGCGAACTTGAATAGATTTACCGGCAATTAAATCCTCAATCACATGACCACCACCACGTTCCCGCACGTCTTCCCCATCCAGAGAGTCAACTGGACAACTAGCACCTAAGTATAAATCCACAGCCCCAAAACCCGCATAAGCCGGGACTCCATCTAACCAGCAACGCCGAATTTTAATGGGTGGGTCAGTATGTCCTAAGTTAATAATTGCACCACTTGATTCCATTGGTTCAAATGTGCCAGTGGTAATTACATCTACTTCTTTGGCAGCTTTACTAACACCAATTTCCGCAACTCGCGCTTTTAACTCTTCAGCAGTCCAGACTACCGCCCGTTTTCGGGTGATTTTCTCATTAATTTCCGCAATTGTTCGCATTTTAAATTTATTTGAAGGACTATCGGTACACTGGGGGCGTTGACGATAGCCTGCTTACGGGGGAGTAATTTTTAGGACCGTATTTTCAACCTCAGAGTGTCAATCCTCTACCCTGAGTTTAACGGAATCAGCATGAGAAGGTAAACCCTCCGTAGTTGCTAAGATGTCAATGGCAGATGCCACTTTTTCCAAAGCAGTTTGTGAGTATTGGATAATACTTGAGTGTTTTAAAAATGTTTCTACCCCTAAAGCTGAAGCATAACGGGCGGCACCGGAAGTAGGTAAGGTATGGTTAGGACCGGCTAAATAGTCTCCTACAGCTTCAGGTGTGGAACTACCCAAGAAAATTGCCCCAGCATGGCGAATTTGGTTCATTAAAGCCCAAGGATCAGCAACTTCTAATTCTAGGTGTTCTGGTGCAAACTCGTTGGAAAGTTCGGCGGCTGCTTCCAGGGATTCCACCACGACGATTAAACCATAATGGGCGATCGCTTTTTCCGTATCTATCCGCCGTGGGTGATCCACCAATTGTCTTTCCACCGCTATTTGTACTTTTTTTGCCAACCCCGCATCTGTTGTCAGCAAAATTGCGGCCGCCATAGGATCATGTTCTGCTTGAGCTAACAAGTCAGCCGCTACATAGGCAGGATTAGCTGTTTCATCAGCAATTACCAGCACTTCGCTAGGACCTGCTAAAGAATCAATTCCCACTGTTCCGTAAACCAACTTTTTCGCCAAGGTGACATAAATATTCCCTGGTCCTGTAATGACATTAACCTTGGGAATGGTTTCTGTGCCATAGGCTAAAGCCGCGATAGCTTGAGCGCCACCCACACGGTAAATTTCCTGAACTCCTGCTTCTTGGGCCGCTACCAAAACCGCAGGATTCACCATTTTACCGCCTCTAGCAGGTGTCACCATCACCACACGAGGGACACCAGCCACTTTTGCCGGAATGGCGTTCATTAACACTGTACTGGGGTAACAAGCCCGACCGCCTGGGATATATAAACCTGCTCGGTCTACGGGGGTATAGCGTTTGCCTAAAACTACTTGATCATCACCAAACTGTACCCAGCTTTTGGGAACTCGCTGACGGTGAAAAGCTTCGATTTTTTGGCAAGCGAGGCGAATCGCCTGGAGTAAATCCTTGGATACCTGTTGGTAAGCTGCATCCAGTTCTGAGCCTGTTACTTTGAGTTCTTCTGGTTTGAGGATTTGGTGATCAAATTCCGCTGTATAATGTAGTACAGCTTTGTCACCTTGGCGCTTCACCGCTTGCAACACTTCGCGGACTGTTGCTTCTTTATGAAGTACCTGTTCATCCTGGGTGCGATCGCAGATCCGTTGCAGTTCTGATCTAACGTCTGCCTGCTGAGTAATAATTCGCAGCATGGAGTAATGACAATGCCAAATTTTACAATATTTTGATCTTCAGAATCATTTGGGCTTTTTACTTGCTACTACAACATTGCGTCAGTAGAAAAACCATTCAAAATAGCTAAAAAGCCTAACATATAAGCTTTTTGACCTTTGATTTTTGACTTTTGACTTCCGCTCTGCGGTGTTAGGGTCTAAAGCTGGATATGATTCTCTTCTCTAGCTTAACCTGGATTTTTTTTGATACTACTTTATAAAACTCGGACAACCCCAGAAATTTAATATTCCCTCTGTCTGAATTGAGGTAACTGGTCTGTTTTCCTTGTCAGTAAACCATTCTAATCTATTTTTTTAGCCGTAAGCATCAGCTTTTACGCCCAAATAAAATATTTTTTTTCAAAAATTATCACATCAGCAAAAATAATGCTATATTTATTAAACCTAGTAGTGTGTGTACATAATTAATAGTCTTTTTTGGAATTACTGTGGCGAATACAAAATCTGCTCTTAAACGCGCTCAAATCGGAGAACGAAACCGACTGCGTAACAAAGCTTATAAATCAGCAGTTAAAACGCTGATGAAGAAATACTTTAGTTCTGTGGAAGCTTGTGCTGCCAACCCGACAACAGAACTCAAGCAGGAAGTGGAAACGAGAATGTCCGAAGCTTACAGCAAAATTGATAAAGCTGTAAAGGCTGGTGTGCTTCATGCCAACAATGGAGCTAGAAAAAAGTCAAGTTTAGCTCGTAAACACAAAACCCTTACTGCTTAGTCAATAGTCAGTGGTTTGTTGACAACTCACCCTCTCCGGGGTTAGTCATTTGTTCATTTGGGAAACCTTCAAGACCGCGCTAACTCACCACTGACCATTGATTAATGACAAGCTATGCAACTTATAGATACCCACGTACACATTAACTTTGACACTTTCCAGCCAGATTTAGCAGCCGTTCGCACTCGGTGGCAAGAAGCAGGAGTAGTCCGATTAGTCCACTCCTGTGTTCACCCCCAGGAATTTGCGAGCATTAGCCGCATAGCCGAGCAGTTTCCTGAACTTAGCTTTGCTGTGGGGCTGCATCCTCTGGATGCTCATAAATGGGATGACCAAACAGCCGCCCAAATCAAGTCTTTAGCCAGTTCTCATTCTCAAGTGGTAGCCATTGGGGAAATGGGGTTGGATTTTTACAAAGCAGATAATTATGAGCTTCAGCATGAGGTATTTGCATCACAATTAGCGATCGCTTGTGAACTGAATTTACCAGTGATCATCCATTGTCGTGATGCTGCACCAGCAGTCAGGGATGTATTGCAAAAATGGCGGAATTGCCATGGGGAAAGGGTACGGGGTGTCATGCACTGCTGGGGAGGGACACCAGAAGAAACTCAATGGTTTCTAGATTTAGGTTTCTATATTAGCTTTAGCGGCACAGTGACATTCAAGAATGCTAAAACTATTCAAGAGTCTGCCGCAATGGTGAATAGCGATCGCTTACTGATAGAAACAGATTGTCCATTTCTGTCACCCGTTCCCAAACGTGGCGAAAAGCGTAATGAACCCGCCAATGTTCGCTATGTAGCGGAGCAATTAGCAAAACTACGAGAAGAAACAATAGAGGAAATTGCCCAGAAAACCACCCAAAATGCCTGTAGATTATTTGGTCTAGCGTTGTAGATCAGCATCAAGTCCAAAAGAATTAGCGCTGATTTCATCAAGAAGATACTTCTATTGAATGAAAATGTGCTAAAATTATTCCCTCTAAAACATTTAGGTTAAGCCATAATGGTAAAGGAAGGATAATAACTCCTAAAACTCAGTTTGTGCTGTTATCAAAATGATATTAGCCAGTTTGGGAATTTCTGGTTTTAGCCAGCTTGATCAATCGCAACGACCCCAATCTAAAATCCAAAATTGTCTGCCCATCCACTTAAATCTCTACAAACGGATGCTCTCAATAGATAACAAACCGTGGCAACCTAGGTTGACTAGAAAAAACTTGAAACCTGAAAACAGCAATCCTTCAATATATCAAACAATAAAGAAAATCGTTAAAAATAATTGTCTAGTCCAGACAATCATATCCATATCAAATCCATAGTGCAGGCTCTGATGCCATATTGCGCTATCGAATTCGACTCTTGCGGAACTCCCAGTTTGGAGATCTTACAGCAAGGATAAAGTATCAGGCATAAGGTGTGAGGGGTGAAGTATGAAGAAGTGTGAAGTAAAAAAAATCTTATAGCCAACGCCACGCTATCAGCTAAATTGCCGGTGGAGCAGGCTGTTACCAAGTAAATAGACTTCAACACTCACCAATTCATATTTTATGCAGAAAAGCCTTCATGGCAGAACTCCACCAATACCTCTTTGAAAGTTTAACCAGGTTGATAAAGGTAAAGGCATGACTAACGACGATAAATACATGGAATCCGCCTTTCTATTACCCGACTTGATTGAAATTCAGCGTTCTAGTTTTCGCTGGTTTCTAGAAGAAGGGCTAATCGAAGAACTGAACTCCTTTAGTCCAATTACAGACTACACTGGCAAACTAGAACTGCACTTTTTAGGCAATAACTATAAACTCAAAGAACCTAAATACAGTGTTGAAGAATCCAAGCGGAGAGATAGCACTTATGCAGTGCAAATGTATGTCCCCACCCGGTTGCTAAACAAAGAAACAGGAGACATTAAAGAACAAGAAGTATTTATTGGCGATTTGCCATTGATGACAGATAGAGGCACATTTATTATCAACGGTGCTGAACGCGTCATTGTCAATCAAATTGTGCGATCGCCTGGAGTTTACTATAAATCAGAAATTGATAAAAACGGACGACGGACTTATTCTGCCAGCTTAATTCCGAACCGGGGGGCATGGCTGAAATTTGAAACAGATCGTAATGACTTAGTTTGGGTACGGATAGACAAAACCCGGAAACTGTCAGCCCAGGTACTGTTGAAAGCCCTGGGATTATCAGATAACGAGATATTTGATGCCCTGCGCCATCCAGAATACTTCCAAAAAACCATCGAAAAAGAAGGGCAATTTTCCGAAGAAGAAGCCCTAATGGAATTATATCGGAAACTTCGTCCCGGTGAACCGCCCACAGTCCTAGGTGGACAACAGCTTTTAGACTCCCGCTTCTTTGATCCTAAACGCTATGACCTGGGTAAAGTTGGACGTTATAAACTCAACAAAAAACTTCGTCTTTCCGCCCCCGACACCATGCGCGTCCTCACCCCTGGGGACATCTTAGCCGCCATTGATTACCTCATAAATCTAGAATATGACATCGGTAGTATTGATGACATTGACCACCTCGGAAATCGCCGAGTCAGAAGCGTTGGTGAATTGCTGCAAAACCAGGTCAGAGTAGGGTTAAATCGCTTAGAAAGAATTATTCGAGAACGGATGACCGTATCCGATGCCGAATCTCTCACTCCCGCATCTCTAGTTAACCCCAAACCCTTAGTAGCAGCTATCAAAGAATTCTTTGGTTCGAGCCAACTCAGTCAATTCATGGATCAAACTAATCCCTTGGCAGAATTGACCCATAAACGCCGCCTCAGTGCCTTGGGACCAGGTGGTTTGACCAGAGAAAGAGCCGGGTTTGCAGTTCGAGATATTCACCCCAGCCACTACGGACGGATTTGCCCCATTGAAACACCAGAAGGACCAAATGCCGGACTCATCGGTTCATTAGCCACCCATGCCCGCGTTAACCTCTATGGTTTTCTAGAAACACCCTTCCGACCAGTAGAAAATGGCAAAGTCCTCTTTGATGTGCTGCCTGTTTACATGACAGCAGACGAAGAAGACGACCTGCGGACAGCCACAGGTGACGTTCCCCTCGATGAAAATGGTTACATCAAAGGACCCCACGTTCCAGTGCGCTATCGCCAAGACTGGACAACCACCGGACCCGAACAGGTGGATTATGTGGCAGTTTCTCCAGTGCAGATTGTCTCAGTAGCCACCAGCATGATTCCCTTCTTGGAACATGACGACGCTAACCGAGCGCTCATGGGTTCTAATATGCAGCGCCAAGCTGTACCCCTACTCAGACCAGAACGCCCCTTGGTGGGAACCGGTTTGGAAGCCCAAGCCGCCAGAGACTCCGGCATGGTCATAGTTTCCCGCACCGATGGCGATGTGGTCTATGTTGATGCCACAGAAATTCGTGTCCGCGCCAGTGGTCAGTTGTCAGCAGCCAGTGGTAGCCAAGTTATTGAAAAAGGCCAAGAACTTAAATACAAACTTTCCAAATATCAACGTTCCAACCAAGACACCTGTTTAAACCAAAAACCATTGGTGAGAATTGGCGAAAAAGTCGTAGCCGGTCAAGTATTGGCAGATGGTTCTTCCACAGAAGGGGGAGAACTGGCACTAGGACAAAATATAGTTGTCGCCTATATGCCCTGGGAAGGCTACAACTACGAGGACGCAATCCTCATTTCCGAGCGCCTGGTCCAGGAAGATGTCTATACTTCCATTCACATCGAAAAATACGAAATCGAAGCCAGACAAACCAAACTCGGACCCGAAGAAATCACCAGAGAAATTCCCAACGTTGGTGAAGATGCCCTCAGACAATTGGATGAACAAGGCATTATCCGCATTGGGGCGTGGGTAGATGCTGGGGATATTCTCGTGGGAAAAGTTACTCCCAAGGGTGAATCTGACCAACCCCCCGAAGAAAAACTCCTCCGCGCCATCTTTGGTGAAAAAGCCCGTGATGTCCGCGACAACTCCCTGCGAGTTCCCAATGGTGAAAAAGGTCGGGTAGTTGATGTCCGGTTGTTCACCCGTGAACAAGGTGATGAACTGCCACCGGGGGCAAATATGGTAGTCCGGGTTTATGTCGCTCAAAAGCGCAAAATCCAAGTGGGCGACAAAATGGCAGGGAGACATGGCAACAAGGGGATTATTTCCCGGATTCTGGCTGCTGAAGATATGCCCTACTTAGCTGACGGTTCACCCGTGGATATTGTTCTCAATCCCTTGGGTGTACCCAGCCGGATGAATGTGGGTCAGGTGTTTGAATGTTTACTGGGTTGGGCAGGTCATAATTTGGGAGTCAGGTTCAAGATTACTCCCTTCGATGAAATGTATGGCGAAGAAACTTCCCGGCGGCTAGTTCATGGCAAACTCCAAGAAGCCAGAGACGAAACCACTAAAGACTGGATCTATAACCCCGACAATGCCGGTAAAATCATGGTCTATGATGGTCGCACTGGTGAACCCTTTGACCGGGCTATTACCGTCGGTGTGGCCTATATGCTCAAGCTGGTGCATTTGGTTGATGACAAAATTCACGCCCGTTCCACTGGACCCTATTCTCTGGTGACTCAGCAACCTTTGGGCGGTAAGGCTCAACAGGGTGGGCAAAGATTTGGAGAAATGGAAGTTTGGGCGTTGGAAGCTTTCGGCGCTGCTTACACTTTGCAAGAATTGTTAACTGTCAAATCCGATGATATGCAGGGACGGAATGAAGCCCTCAACGCCATTGTCAAGGGTAAGGCTATTCCCCGTCCTGGTACTCCTGAATCTTTCAAGGTCTTAATGCGCGAGTTGCAATCTTTGGGTTTAGATATTGCCGTGCATAAGGTGGAAACCCAAGCAGATGGTAGTTCCCTAGATGTGGAAGTAGACCTAATGGCAGACCAAGCTGCCCGGCGCACACCTCCTAGACCGACTTATGAGTCACTCTCTCGTGAGTCTCTGGAAGGGGAAGAGTAACAATTAAAAATTATCAATTAAAAATTAAAAATTTAAGAGGTTTTTCGCTCTTCATTTTTAATTCTCAATTTTTAATTGTTTATTAAAAATTATCAATTAAAAATTTAAGAGGTTTTTCGCTCTTCATTTTTAATTTTTAATTCTCAATTTTTAATTGTTTTGTTCTCCTTTTTTAATTTTTAATTTTTCATTTTTAATTCTCATGAGATCCCCCCAAACTAATCAATTTGACTACGTAAAAATTGGCATAGCTTCACCAGAACGCATCCGTCAATGGGGTGAACGGACTTTACCCAATGGACAACTTGTAGGTGAAGTTACCAAGCCAGAAACTATTAATTACCGCACCCTCAAACCAGAAATGGATGGTTTGTTTTGCGAGCGCATCTTTGGACCAGCTAAGGATTGGGAATGCCATTGTGGTAAGTACAAACGGGTGCGCCATAGAGGGATTGTCTGCGAGCGCTGTGGTGTAGAAGTTACAGAGTCCCGCGTCCGTCGCCACAGGATGGGTTTTATTAAGTTGGCTGCCCCTGTGGCTCATGTTTGGTATCTCAAAGGGATTCCTAGCTATATTGCTATTCTCCTAGATATGCCGTTGCGGGATGTGGAGCAGATTGTTTATTTCAACTCCTACTGCGTTTTAGCTCCGGGCAACGCTGATACTCTCAGTTACAAACAACTGTTGAGCGAAGACCAATGGTTAGAAATCGAAGATGCTATCTACAGTGAAGATTCCCAGTTAGAGGGTGTGGAAGTTGGCATTGGTGCTGAAGCTCTGTTGCGGCTGTTGGCAGATATTAATTTGGAGCAAGAAGCCGAAACCCTGCGGGATGAAATCGAAAAGGCCAAGGGTCAGAAACGGGCAAAATTAATTAAACGGCTACGGGTAATTGATAATTTCATCGCTACCGGTTCTCAGCCAGAATGGATGGTAATGGAAATTATTCCCGTCATTCCCCCAGATTTGCGCCCCATGGTGCAGCTAGATGGAGGCAGATTTGCCACCAGCGATTTAAATGATTTGTACCGCCGGGTGATTAATCGCAACAACCGTTTGGCTAGACTTCAGGAAATTCTCGCGCCGGAGATTATTGTCCGCAACGAGAAACGGATGCTGCAAGAGGCTGTGGATGCCTTGATTGACAATGGTCGGCGGGGACGGACTGTGGTGGGGGCTAATAACCGTCCGCTGAAATCCTTGTCCGATATTATTGAGGGAAAACAAGGACGTTTCCGCCAAAACCTGCTGGGTAAACGGGTGGACTATTCGGGACGGTCGGTAATTGTGGTCGGTCCGAATCTGAAGATTCACCAGTGCGGTCTACCCAGAGAAATGGCCATTGAGTTGTTTCAGCCCTTTGTGATCAATCGTCTGATTCGTTCCGGCATGGTGAACAATATCAAGGCAGCGAAAAAGCTGATTTCTCGCAATGATGCCAGTGTTTGGGATGTGTTGCAGGAAGTAATTGAGGGGCATCCAGTGATGCTAAACCGAGCGCCAACGTTGCACCGATTGGGGATTCAGGCTTTTGAACCGATTTTGGTAGAAGGAAGAGCCATTCAACTCCATCCTTTAGTCTGTCCCGCCTTTAATGCTGACTTTGACGGTGACCAAATGGCGGTTCATGTTCCCTTGTCCTTGGAGAGTCAAGCTGAAGCCCGGCTGTTGATGCTGGCTTCTAATAATATTTTGTCACCAGCGACGGGCAAACCGATTGTGACTCCTAGCCAAGATATGGTGTTGGGAGCATATTATTTGACAGCGGAAAACCCCAAGGCAACCAAGGGGGCGGGTAAGTATTTCTCCTCTTTGGATGATGTAATTATGGCCTATGAGGCGAAACAGGTAGAGCTTCATGCCTATATTTATGTGCGTTTTGATGGAGAAATTGATTCGGGTGAACCGGATACTGAACCTGTGGAGGTAATTGAGGACAAAGACGCTAAGGGCAGGCTGATGAGTCGGACTCTGATTTATAAGTTCCGACGGGTGCGGGAAGATGGGGAAGGGAATTTGATTTCTCAGTATATTTATACGACTCCAGGACGAGCAATTTATAACCAGGCAATTCAGGAAGCGATAGATGCTTAGGGAAATTAAAAATTGAGAATTAAAAATTAAAAATGAAAGAAATAACTTTGGAAATTGAAAATTGATAATTTTTAATTGAAAAACTTCTTTTGTTTTTAATTTCTTCTTCTCTTAATTTTTAATTATTAATTTGTAATTTTTAATTGGAACGAAGTGACTTATGACTAAAGCAGTTTTTCGGAATCTGGTAGTAAACAAAGCTAAGTTGAGAGACCTGATTTCTTGGTCTTTTACTCATTATGGAACAGCGCGGACGGCAGTAATGGCCGATAAACTCAAGGAATTGGGTTTTCGCTATGCTACCAAAGCCGGAGTATCTATTAGTGTGGATGATTTGATGATTCCTCCGGCTAAGAAAGAGATGCTGGAAGCAGCAGAGATGGAAATTTTAGTAACAGAGGAACGCTATCAACGGGGGGAAATTACTGAAGTCGAACGTTTTCAGAAGGTAATTGATACTTGGAACAGTACCTCAGAAGCACTCAAGGATGAGGTGGTGGTGCATTTCCAGAAAACAGATCCTCTCAACTCCGTGTATATGATGGCCTTTTCCGGGGCGCGGGGGAATATTTCCCAGGTGCGGCAGTTGGTGGGGATGCGGGGACTGATGGCAGATCCCCAGGGGGAAATTATTGATTTACCAATTAAAACCAACTTCCGAGAAGGTTTGACAGTTACAGAATATATTATTTCTAGTTATGGAGCGCGGAAGGGGCTGGTGGATACGGCGCTGCGGACTGCTGACTCTGGGTACTTGACCCGGCGGTTGGTGGATGTGTCCCAGGACGTGATTGTGCGAGAGTTTGACTGTGGCACAAATAAGGGCTTAACCATTGGGGCAATGGTTGAAGGGAATAAGATATTAATTAAACTAGCGACGCGGTTGATGGGTCGGGTTGTGGGTGAGGACGTGGTGCATCCCGTCACAGGGGAAATCATTGCCCTGCGGAATACGCCCATTGATGATGATTTAGCGATCGCTATCCAAAAATCCGGAGTCCAAAAGGTAACAGTCCGCAGTCCCTTGACCTGTGAAGCTGCCCGGTCTGTGTGTCAGCATTGCTATGGTTGGAGTTTAGCCCATGCCAAGATGGTAGATTTGGGTGAAGCTGTGGGGATTATTGCCGCCCAAAGTATTGGTGAACCAGGGACGCAGTTGACCATGCGGACATTCCACACTGGAGGCGTATTCACCGGGGAAGTTGCCCAACAGGTGCGGTCTAAGGTGGCAGGAACAGTGAAGATTCCTCGCAAGTTGCAAACCCGTCCCTACCGCACTCGTCATGGTGAAGATGCCCTGTATGTGGAAGCCAACGGGACTTTGACGATTGAGGGCGATAAGAAGTCGGGAACGGGGGAAAGTCAGGAAATTGCTGTTACCCAGGGTTCAACTCTATATATTCACAATGGTCAGCAGGTATTGGCAGAGCATTTGGTGGCTGAGGTAGCACTGGGAGGCAGAACTACGAGAACCAATACAGAAAAAGCCGTGAAAGACGTAGCTTCTGACTTGGCTGGTGAAGTGAAATTTGCGGATCTGGTGGCAGAACCAAAGACTGACCGCCAGGGGAATACCACTACTACTGCTTCTAGAGGCGGTTTGATTTGGATTCTATCAGGAGACGTATATAACTTGCTGCCGGGGGCGGAGTTGATTGTCAAGAATGGGGATGCGATCGCAACTAATGGAGTATTGGCGCAAACCAAGCTGACAACGGTACATGGAGGCGTGGTGCGATTACCAGAGGCCATTCCTGGGAAAGGGACGCGGGAAATCGAGATTATTACCGCTTCTGTAGTATTGGATCAGGCAGCGATTACCGTCCAGAGTTCCCAAGGGCGAAATAGCTACTTGATTACAACCACGAATAATCAGGTATTTAATTTGCGGGCGACTCCAGGGACTAAGGTGCAGAATGGTCAGGTAGTGGCAGAATTGATTGATGATCAGTACCGGACGACCACCGGGGGCTTATTGAAATTTGCCCAAGTGGAAGTACAGAAGAAAGGAAAAGCCAAATTGGGCTATGAGGTGGTGCAGGGGGGGACGCTGCTGTGGATACCGGAAGAAACCCATGAAGTGAACAAGGATATTTCCTTGCTGCTGGTGGAGGATGGCCAGTATGTGGAAGCAGGAACGGAAGTGGTCAAAGACATTTTCTGTCAAACCGGTGGGGTGGTAGAAGTTACCCAAAAGAATGACATTTTGCGAGAGGTGGTGGTGAAACCGGGTGAGTTGTTGATGGTAGATGATCCGGAAACTGCGATCGCCCATGACAATACATTTTTGCAGCCCGGTGAAGAGTTGCAAGGAATGGTGGCGACGGAGTTGCGGTATATCCAGTATGTGGAGACTCCAGAAGGTCCGGCATTGCTGAGTCGTCCGGTGGTAGAATTTGCTGTGCCAACCCACCCTGATGTCCCAGCGACAACGACGGTGAGTCAGGATACGGGGCGCTCGATTCAGTTACGGGCAGTGCAAAGGATTCCTTATAAGGATTCGGAGCGGGTGAAGTCGGTGGAGGGTGTGGAACTGCTGCGGACACAGATTGTGTTGGAGATTGAGCAGGAGACGGAGGGAGAACACGGGGCTTCGCCTTTGGCTGCGGACATTGAATTGATTACTGATGCTGAAAATGAGGAAATTCAGCGGTTACAGTTGGTGATTTTAGAGTCTTTGGTAGTGCGGCGCGACATTACAGCGGATGCAACCCAAGGCAGTACAGAGACTAATTTGGAAGTTGCGGACGGTGACACCATTGAGCCGGGGGCTGTGGTAGCACGGACGAAGATTTTGTGTAAGGAAGGGGGAATTGTTCGCGGTGTGCAGCAGGGGGCGGAAACGGTGCGCCGTTGTTTGGTGCTGCGTCCCAATGATTTAGTAACTGTGAATACCAATGTGCTGCCCAATCTCAAGAAGGGCGATTTGGTAGTGGAAGGTAGCGAAATTGCTCCAGGCATATTCGCCGCAGAATCGGGTCAGGTGATGGAAGTCGTCAGTGGTCAGTCGTCAGTAGTCAGTGACAAAACAACAGACAACGGACAACTGACAAAGGACAATTCAGCCCACTCTATTACTCTCCGCGTTGGTCGTCCTTACCGAGTCAGTCCGGGAGCGGTGCTACAGGTCGAAGATGGGGATTTGGTGCAACGGGGTGATAATTTGGTGTTGTTGGTGTTTGAACGAGCCAAGACTGGGGACATTATCCAAGGTTTGCCCCGGATTGAGGAACTGCTAGAAGCCCGCAAACCCAAGGAAGGCTGCATTTTGGCGCGTCGTCCGGGGGAAGTGAAGATTGTCTATGGGGATGGGGATGAGGTGACATCTGTTACTCGTGAGGCCTATTCTATTAAGATTGTGGAAGCCAATGGGACAGTGACGGACTATCCCCTCGGACCGGGGCAGAACTTGATTGTTCCTGACGGGGCGCAGATTGTGGCTGGACAACCAATGACTGATGGCCCTTCTAATCCCCATGAAATTTTGGAGATTTTCTTCAGTTTGGGGTCAGAGGATGGGGTCTATGCTTGTGCGAGTCATGCGTTGCAGAAGGTGCAGACCTTTTTGGTGAATGAGGTGCAGATGGTGTATCAGTCCCAAGGGATTGAGATCTCTGACAAACACATTGAGGTGATTGTCCGCCAAATGACCAATAAGGTGCGGATTGATGACGGTGGGGACACAACTATGCTACCGGGTGAGTTGGTGGAATTGCGGCAGGTGGAGCAGGTGAATGAGGCGATGTCTATTACTGGTGGGGCGCGGGCGGAATATACTCCCATGCTGCTAGGGATTACCAAGGCATCGTTGAATACTGACAGTTTCATCTCTGCGGCTTCGTTCCAGGAAACCACGCGGGTATTAACGGAAGCTGCCATTGAGGGTAAATCGGATTGGCTGCGCGGACTCAAGGAAAACGTGATCATTGGGCGCTTGATTCCCGCTGGGACTGGGTACAATACCTATGAGGAAGCGGGGGTGATTGATGATTACGTGATAGAGCCGGGTAGTGGGGTGCTGGATGAGGTTGATGACCCATTGGACATGGTGTTAGATGACCGGACAGCGAAACTCTATAATTTGGATGCACCAGGAATGGGAGATGGTGCTTTTGGTAGCAAGATAGGGGAAAGACTGATTCTAGATGATGATGATGATTTAATTGCTGATGAAATTAGCGATATTGTTGTTGAAGATGATGAAGATTTTGAGGAAGATGAAGATGAGGAAGATGATGAAGACTTTGATGATGAATAAAATCTAGTTATCAGGTAAGATACTGATGAATTGGCAGATCCCCGACTTCTTAAAGAAGTCGGGGATCTTAATTATTATTGGGGTACAATCATTTCCCGAATCGCTGTGGCTGTGGCTGGTGCGAGTAAAACACCATTGCGATAGTGTCCCGTAGCCAGAAGAATGTTCGTAAAACCCGGTAACTTATCAATTACTGGCGCTGGTCTGCCTTCGGGACGAGGGCGCAATCCTGACCAAGTGCGGAGAACCTTAGCTGCGGCTAAATCTGGGATAAATGCGATCGCTTGTTGTCTGACAGCATCCAATAATTCTTGACTTGGAGATATTTGATCTTCATCATTAGGAAATTCTACCGTTGCTCCTATCCAATAATCACCATTTCCCATTGGTACAATATGCACATCATTACCAGTAATCACCGGTTGAAAATCAGGATTTCCTAAAGTCCGTCCTAAACTTAAATATAAAGCTTGTCCCAGCACCGGACGGATATTCACCATTTGATCTAATTGTGCAGTTAAGGCCGTTGAACCTAAACCCGCAGACATGATAAACCAATCAGCGGTAACTTCGCCCTCTGTAGTTTCAATAAAATTACATTTATGTGGTTCTCCCAATCCTTTTTTGATGTGTAAAGGAGTTGGGGGTGGTGGAGGTGGGGTTTCTGTTCCCGTCACAGATACACCAAATTTGAATTTTACCCCATTGCGTTGGGCTGCATCTACTAAGGCTAAAGTTAAAGCTGTAGCATTTAGTTGTAAGTCTTGGGGAGAATAGACAGCACCAATAATTTGCGGATCACTAACTTGGGGACAATATTTTTGCAGTTGTTCTTGATCCCAAACTTGCAATTCCCAACCTTGAGATTGACGAATTTCTCGCAGTTGTTCCCATTCTGAAAGCACCTCAACCCCACTTTCTAAGGGGTGTTCTAAATTTTCTGACAATAGCATGACGATTCCTTGACGGTTACAAGGGATTTTTCGCCCTGTAATCCCTTCTAATTCAGGAATCAAAGTTTCATAGCGTTGGATGCTATTTTGTCGCATTCGCCAAGCAATACCCTTGGTTTTACTACTGATTATGCCCATTAAAACACCGAGGGCAGCGCTGGTAGAACCTTGTGCAGGTTGTTTTTGCTCGAAAACGGTGATGTTTAAACCTTTAACTTGGCTGAGTTCATAGGCGATCGCCGCCCCAACCACACCACAGCCGATAATTACTATATTCATGGTTTTTGCTAGGAGTCAGAGGTGAAGAATCAAAAGTCTTCTTTTCCACCCTATCACTCCATCACCCTAGTATTTTGTAATTCAAGACTCGAATTGAAGCAGGGAGCAGGGAGCAGGGGAGAAATTTCTTTCTTCTTCTTTCTTCCTCCTGACTCGGTGACTCGGTGACTCCTCTCTTAGCTACTCTTTTCAGGAACTAGTTCTAAGAATTTGTCAATATCTGCAAAAGCTTCTTTGTATTTACTCGCAGCTAGGCTAGTATTGCTCGCAGTAGCAGCTTGATCAATTCTTACTAAGTCATTCAACAAATCTTTGCTGATTTGTCGAGCTTTGGCTTGGTTTTGTTTGGCTAGATTAGGAATGATATAAGTCATATTTAACCTAGCTTCTGTCATTGGTCCGTGGATAAAATTACCCACTTTCACCCATTCACCCTTAGAAATGAGGTTTTTCAGTTCTGAAGAGCGATCGCGCACCATCTGAATTCCGGGAACATATTCCTGAATTTTGGCAACTTCCGCTGCTGTATAAGATGGTGGTACAGTAGCAACAGTAGGACTACCACAACTAATCAAAAATGTGGCTAATAATCCAAAAATCAGTGAAAAAATAGAACGTTGACGCACCATAAATGAAAATTAATTTTTTATTTGTTTACAGATTAACAGTGTTATTTTAGATCGCTATGTAATGAACCGTTACAATTAACTTAGGTTTTTCTGTCTTGATCTTCCCCACAGACCAAGCGAATAGAGGAGTATTATTGAGTGAACGCAGCCGAACAAGCCACAAACCTAGAATTTGCCAGCAAAATTGCTACAGTAGTAAATTTATTTAAATATGAATTTCCTGATGTCAAATCCGATCTTAAACCCTGGCACAATGACCCAGAAACCAGAGAATTAGTAGATCCAGATTCCATAGACATTGGTTTTCACTTTCCTGGTATTAGCAAATCTTGGCGTTGTCGCAGTATTTTAATTCAAATCCGATTTTATCAAGATCCTATCAATAATCACCGTCGCGCCATTGGTGTCGAAGCTGCTGGATTTGACCACAGTGGTGAAGTTTGGCGACTTTCTACCGTTGAAACTTGGAGTTTTGTTGGTGATTCCACACCCTCGGCTGTTGTTGGGGAAAAGCTAAAACAGGTTTGTCGGCAAATTTTAGAGGTGTTTAACAGAGTCGCCTAATTTCAGGGCTAAAGGACGGGTTTTCAACCCAAATTTTCGATAACCATAGTCCGTTTTAACGGACTACAAATTTCCATGATGGCTTTCACAGGAATTTCTTTAAGCTGGGGTAATTGTTTTTTTAAAAGCTTTTTTTCTTCCTGTTGCCCTAAAAATTCCCGGTAACGCCGTTCGTGATTATTCCAAAAACTAGCTGAAATATTGAATAATAGTTCTAGCTGTAATGCTATTTCAGGGGTAATGGCTGCTTGACCACTAATAATTTCGTTAATTGTTTTTTTTGGTGTTCCAGTTCGTTCCGCTAGTTGTGCTTGGGTCATACCGCTATCTTCCAGCACTTCCAGCAGGGTATCTCCAGGGGGAGAAACGTAATCTGGATTGTACTGATTCTGAATCTTAATTTCCATGTGTATCCTCCACACTGAGTATTCTAACGGCAGTTACTTTAGACCAGTCAAGACCACCATCGGGTTTGGTAGGAATTGGCTCATTTGCAGGCTCAAATATCAATCGGTATGGATGATCTAAATATACTGATAGTTAACCTGCTCGGTTGTGAAGCAACTCGTGACAAGAACCAGGAATATTTCGCATATCCTCAAGAAACTCAACACTACGCAAACTATCCAGCCGTTTGCGGATGCGTTTCGCTCTTTCTGCACCGTGATTTTTAATGAGAAGTCGTTGGTTATTGCATTCCTTTTTCAATTGATCATTCCTAAACACAATATCCATCATATCTGAATTTTATAATTATCATAAAAATAATGAACCTATATGAACCTATATAAATTTTGAATAAATTATTTGGTTCTCGTCAATCAGTATATTCATGTTTATGCTACTTTATGTTGTATTTCGTAATAAAACTTTACGTAACCGCTCAATAATCCGGGGTAAATCCTTCCATGACAAGCCTCAAATGGCGTAAAATCCTTCCCGAACAGGTAGTCCGCCCCCATTTATTGAGCGGATACATAAAACTTTTGCAATCCTCCAGTGTCAATAGCAAGGTGTAATCATGGCTCAAAATACAATTAATTATGTGATTCACGATAGAAATACCCGTGGACATAATCATATTGATTGGCTGAATAGTTATCATACATTTTCCTTTAGCAGTTTTTATGATCCCAACCGGATGGGATTCCGTTCTTTGCGAGTGATTAATGATGATCGCATTGCTGCTGGTGCAGGATTTCCCACTCATGGACATAAAGACATGGAAATTCTCACTTATGTTTTATCAGGTGCGGTTGAACATAAAGATAGTTTAGGTACAGGTTCGGTAATTCTTCCCGGTGAAGCCCAGGTTATGAGTGCAGGAACTGGAATTATGCACAGCGAATTTAATCCTTCCCAAACTGAAGAATTACACTTGCTGCAAATTTGGATTTTACCAAATCAGCAAGGACTAAAACCTAGATATGAACAAAAAGCTTTTCCTAGGTCAGAGAAGCAGGGAAAAATGCGTTTGATTGCGGCAGAAGATGGACGAGATGGGGCTGTAACTATTTACCAAGATGTCTCTTTATATGCGGGAATTTTAGCACAAGGTGATGTGGTAAATTATCACGTCCAAAACCATCGTTATGCTTGGTTGCAAATAGCTAAAGGTGAAGTAATTTTCAATAATCACGAATTGAAAGCTGGAGATGGAGTAGAAATTACAGGAGAAGAGAAATTAACAATTAGCAGTAATTCAAATGCAGAAATATTACTGTTTGATTTAGGTTAAGTATTCAGTTATAGCAATCGTTCATATCCAGATCCCCGACTTCTTTTATTTATTGTGTCCACAAATTATAAATTGATGTCAGAAGTCGGGGATCTTATCTTCATCTATTCTAAAAGAGAAAGTATCTTTGTGCCATTGGTAAAACGGTTGCTGGTTCACAAGTTAATAATTCACCATCTGCGCGAACTTCGTAGGTTTCTGGATCTACTTCAATATGAGGTAAAGCATCATTTAATTTCATATCTCGCTTAGTAATTTGACGAGTTCCTGAAACTGCGATCGCTAATTTTCTTAATTCTAATTGTTGAGGAATTTCTCTGGACAAAGCAGCTTGAGACACAAAAGTTAATGATGTTGCATTTCTAGCACCAGCAAAACTGCCAAACATCGGGCGCATATAGACAGGTTGGGGTGTGGGAATACTAGCATTAGCATCACCCATCTGTGACCAAGCAATCATGCCGCCTTTAATGACAATTTCCGGTTTGACACCAAAAAAAGCAGGTTTCCACAAACACAAATCGGCTAATTTACCCGCTTCTACTGATCCCACATATTCAGAAATACCATGAGTAATTGCCGGATTAATTGTATATTTAGCAACATAACGTTTAGCTCGTAAATTATCGGCATGACTATCACCAGCAAGGCTTCCCCGTTGCACCTTCATTTTATGTGCTGTCTGCCAAGTTCTAATTATTACTTCACCGACACGCCCCATTGCTTGGGAGTCAGAAGCAATCATACTAAACGCGCCTAAATCGTGCAGAATATCTTCCGCAGCAATAGTTTCTCGACGGATACGGGATTCAGCAAAAGATACATCTTCAGGAATAGCTGCATCTAAATGATGACATACCATCAACATATCCAAATGTTCATCTAGAGTGTTGACGGTGTAAGGACGGGTAGGATTAGTGGAAGATGGTAAAACGTTACTTTGTCCGCAAACTTTAATAATGTCTGGTGCATGACCACCTCCAGCCCCTTCTGTGTGATAAGTGTGAATAGCACGATGTTTAAAAGCGGCAATTGTATCTTCCACAAAGCCGGCTTCGTTTAAAGTATCAGTGTGAATTGCTACTTGCACATCATATTCATCAGCAACGGTCAAACAAGTATCAATTGTGGCTGGATTTGTTCCCCAATCTTCATGGAGTTTTAACCCCATTGCCCCGGCTTCGATTTGTTCTATCAGTCCTTGGGGTTGACTGGTATTACCTTTTCCTAAAAATCCTAAGTTAACAGGGAATGCGTCAGCAGCTTGCAACATTCGGTACATATTCCAGGGTCCAGGGGTACAAGTTGTGGCATTTGTTCCCGTAGCTGGGCCTGTCCCACCACCAATCATGGTGGTAATACCGGAAGCAATAGCGACTTCAATTTGTTGGGGACAGATAAAATGGATGTGGGTATCTATTCCCCCAGCAGTCAGAATCATTCCCTCACCTGCTAAAGCTTCTGTTCCTGGTCCAATAATGATATCTATATTGTCTTGAATATAGGGATTGCCGGCTTTACCAATTTTGTAGATTTTGCCGTCTTTAATGCCAATATCTGCTTTAACAATTCCCCACCAATCGAGAATTAAAGCATTCGTAATCACTAAATCTACTGCACCATCCTGATTAGAAATAGGGGATTGTCCCATCCCATCTCTAATGACTTTTCCGCCACCAAATTTTACTTCATCCCCGTAGGTTGTAAAGTCTCTTTCTACTTCTATAAATAGTTCGGTGTCAGCTAATCTAATTCTGTCTCCTACTGTTGGTCCGAAGGTATCGGCGTAGGCTTGGCGGTTCATTTTGTAGGGCATATTTTTATCCTTTTTTTATCACGCTTTAGAGGCAGAGAGACAGAGAGAATTTTAGAGGTTTCCGTCAATTTTGTTGTTGAAGCCGTAGATTTGGCGTGTCCCAACGAGAGGAACTAGAGTAACTTCTTTTTCATCTCCTGGTTCAAATCTGACTGCTGTGCCGGCGGGAATATCTAATCTCATTCCTCGTGTTTTTTCTCTGTCGAAGTTTAAAGCGGTATTGACTTCGTAAAAGTGAAAGTGTGATCCTATTTGAATTGGTCTGTCTCCTGTATTTGCGACTATTATTTTAGTAGTTGGACGACCTGCATTTAATTCTATTTCACCATTGGGTGTGATGATTTCGCCTGGTATCATAATTGAGTTTTCCTGATTTAAAGGTTTTCTAAGAATTCCACAAATGGTCTCAAAGCTTGAGGACATTCAACTTTCATGGAAGCCTCTCTAAAATTTCTAGTGGTTGTAATGGTGCTTGAAAATTTCCAAAAGGACGATATCCTTGAATATTAACTGATGTTAATCTCATATTGTTTTGTCTTCATTTGCACTTTCTCCTATCTTAATCATTTCTAACGAATTGGATTATGTACAGTTACCAACTTTGTACCATCAGGAAAAGTGGCTTCCACTTGAACATCATGAATCATTTCAGGAATCCCTTCCATAACATCATCACGAGTTAATAATGTTGTTCCATAACTCATCAAATCTGCTACAGTTTGACCATCTCTTGCACCTTCCAAAATCGCCGCAGAAATAAAGGCAACTGCTTCAGGATAATTTAATTTTAACCCTCTATTTTTACGTCTTTCTGCCACTAAAGCAGCGGTGAAAATTAATAATTTATCTTTCTCTTGGGGTGTAAGCTGCATTGTTCCCTCCTCTGCGTTCTCTGCGTCTCTGTGGTTCGTTTAAATTTGCCATACTCTAGGAATACAATTACCACGATTTAGACAAGATACTCGTAACATTTGCCAGATATTTGTAAACCAACTTCTGACTTCTGATGTAGAATTACCACGATATCGGCACAAAAATCCATGTTGTAAGCGAGTTACCCCAGCATCAGAGTTTTGAATAATTAAAGAACGTGCTTGGTTGATGATTTCTGGAGATATGGGAAAACCAACCCCAACAAAACTACCAACAACGGGATTTTCTCTTAAACCATGAGAACTGTGAAATACTTCTTCGCTACCGGGAACGATTTGTCTATCAATCCATAGGGGTATACCATTTTGCCAGATTTCCGTGTGCGATCGCATTTCTCCCTGGACAAATTTTTCTCCCCTAGCACTGCGTCCAAACCGCGTAATTTCCCAAGCTAAATAACTCGCATCCGTAGCTAATTCTACTCGTAAATCTTGCCGATAAATCCCACCATTAAATAAAATCGTTTCTTGGGGTAAATATTCTAAACAAGCGTGACTATCAACTTGGATATTTACGGTTTGTCTTGCTGGTAAGCCATTACTACGATATATTTTACCAGCAGCGGCTGTAGTAATCAAGGCGTTTGTATTGGGTTGGAGGTGAATATGAGAGGATAGGCGATCGCCTCCCACAACGCCACCAGCAGTATGTAAAATCACACTATGACAAATTTCTTGTCCTTCTGGGTAAAAGGGGCGTTGTACCTTTAATGGGGCTTGATGGTGGTTGTAAATTAACTGAGTGGAATCTTGGCGATTAGCATAGACTAAGTTAAGTAAGCCATGCCAACCTTGTATTGTTTGGGTGTTCTCAATCATTTATGGGGTAAAGTAAAAATTAATCACCTGATTTGTACGGTTTAACATATTGTGCTAAATAGATTCAAATAATTTTGGGATAAAAATTCAAGAATTACAGATTATTACTTTTCTGTCAACTCGTTATCTCCTTTGTAATGTTCAGTGGAATCCTAATTTTATGGCAGCAAGGAGAATTATTAGTTTTTTTGTGAAAATCACTTTTAATTTAATTTTGATCTTTTTTAGTTGTTAATTTTGTACCATTTTCGGTCAAAATAGAACAGCATTTCCATCAATACAGCATCTACTAAAAAATATGACAGCCAAAGTAATTAGCGTTTGTAACCTTAAGGGTGGAGTTGGCAAAACTACTCTTGTTATGGCCTTAGCAGAGTATTTAGCAGGGGATACAATGTATGGTCAGCGTGTTCTTGCTATTGACTTAGACCCCCAAAGTAACTTAACTACTGGCTTAATGTCTGAGGAAGTTTGGGAATGGCAATATAATAATCGAGGGTTGACATTGCCTTTTTTGTTTAAAAATGCTGAATATTTTTTAGCAAATGGTAATTATGATAAATTTATAGTCAAAGAAGAAGTTTCTAATGTCAGAAATAAAAACTCTTTTAATTGCCTACATCTAATTCCTAGCAGTCCAAGATTATTTGAAGTGCAAGAGTATTTACCAGAAAGTTCTGTTTCTATTTTGCGGCAAATTATCACTCCATTACTAGCAGAGTATGACTACATTTTAATAGACTGTCCACCCCTGACGGGATGACAAAAATGGTTAAGATGCAGACAAAATAAGCCTCATAGCTCTCTCACCCTGTTGATAATACTTCCGCTTGTTAGGAGATAATCTCAATAATGACCTAACTAATTCCCGACAATTA
>Ga0208858_1000052_pt1 | contig 30477 bp, 42 predicted proteins | sample LakMenEpi16Nov12_FD_150704 | JGI IMG/M metagenome (GOLD analysis project Ga0208858, IMG submission 150704) | Freshwater microbial communities from Lake Mendota, WI - 16NOV2012 deep hole epilimnion (SPAdes) | ecosystem: Environmental > Aquatic > Freshwater > Lake > Epilimnion/Euphotic zone ...
AAATGGTTATTCGATGAGGTGTTTAGTGATGCAGGATTCACTTACGAATCGTCATCACTTGAAACAATTATTCAACGCTACTATATGCCGTTTATCACGGGCAAGGACATCAAGACGGTTGAGACAACTGATGTCGCTTATTTTGATTTAGCGGCTGATGACGCGACGAATTTATCTGAGGGTACATATTTACTTACCGATATACCAACTGTTGAGTATGCTGACAACGGTGGCAACGTGGATGCTAACTTTGTATTTACTGCACCTTACGCAGCATCATTTCAATTCGGTATTAAATTCGGAACATACCTAGACGATTGGACAACGAATAACATTGGCAACAATTTTTGCAGCGTTAGTCTTTACGATGTAGATACGGGAGCTGCGCTATGGGGTACGTTTGCTCCTGAGTATTGGTATCCAAATGAATACTATTTTACACCCACACTTACATTGGCTTACAATCAACGTGTGGCAATGAAGTTTAAACTCAATAAATATAATTACACTAATCCGTCAACTGGTGTAAGTTACCAATGGGACGACCACGTAGTAAGTTATGGTAGCGGTTTTAAATTACTTGCTACTAATAGCGGAGTAATACTTCAAGAAGGAACATTTGACGCAGCATTGAACGCTCCCGATTATGGTCAAGCAGAACTTGTCCGCGATATGGTTAAGATGCACAACCTCGTTATTATTCCCGATGAGAACAATCCAACTCACGTAATCATCGAGACAATGGATGACTACTTGCAGAGTGGCGGTTCTGCGGATTGGACAAAGAAACTAGACTATGAAAAAGACGTAGTGTTATACGCTCCAGTTGATGAGCAAAAAAAGAAATTTAGATGGACATACAAGGCAGGTAACGAATACTTATCTCAGCTATTTGTCACGATTGGAAAGAGGGTGTTTGGAGATTATGAATTATACCAAACGAATAACGATTTTGCAACTGGAGAGGAAGTGATGGAGTTAGGTTTTTCTAGCACACCACTCAATGAGGTTGCTAATACTGCCATACCCATTCCAAAATTTGTGGACAGTCAAGGTGCATTCGTGAACGCAGGTGCGAGGTGTTTGTATGTGTCAGAACTTGAACCATCAATAGCAGTGTACGACGAGGTTGCAGAAGAAGGGGTGTTAACACCTATATTTTCATTTAGTCATTCAGATGTTATAATTCCAGATGTCGATAGCAACGACCTAAACTTTGCGCCCGAAACATACCTACAAGCATACACGGCATTTCCCGTTAACAACTTGTTCAATCGTTTTTGGCGCAGGTATTATAATGAGATTTATGACGAGCAGTCAAGAATAATGGAGGCATACTTCACGCTCGATTTGAATGACTATAAATCAATTCAATTCAACGATGTGATATTTGTTAAGGATAGCTATTGGAGAGTGCTAGAGATTAGTGATTATGTCGTAGGGCAGCGAGTAAGTAGCAAGTGTAAGTTAATTAAGATTATAGACATACCAGAGGCGTGTGGATTTACACCTAACGCATCAGCAGAAGATGGACAAATACTATTTACTGATGGTGTTGATACGGGCTTAGATGGTTCGCAATCTTGCTGCGAGTTGTATGGTTACACTTGGAACGCAAACGTGGACAAGTGCTACGCTTTTGGTGGTGGTGACAGACCTTCGCAAGTAAGTAACAGATCCTTTGAAGCGGTCAGCCAACCGACAGTAAGAGGTAACGGTAACGTCGTAGAGATTGGCGTGAATGATTCGCAGGTGTTGGGTGACTTCAACCGTGTTGTGTCGGCAGCTAGCGGTTCGTTGGTGGTTGGTCAAGGTGTTGACGCAAAATATAGAGGTGTTCACTTTGGTGTCAACCCATCTTTGGGAAAATCACAAGGCGGTCTATTGTCATTTAGTGGGGCAGGAACGTATGCTGCTACGGGTGACAAGGTTGAAATAAAGTTGAACGGTGTTGATAGATTGAATCTTGACAACGGCACTATGTGGCTTTGTGAACTGTCGGTTGTAATGTCGCAGAACGCATCAACCAAACATAGCGCAGTGTTCTCTTTTCACATCTACAAGAACACGACTGCGGCAGTTAGTGCTATCACTACCATCACGCAGATTGGAAGTTTGAATACACTTGCAGGTTCAGTTGATGTGTCAACAGATACTGCGCAACATAGACTTCAAATCGGAATGAGTGGTGGTAGTGGTTATCCATACACTGTTGAGATAAGTGCTATACTAAAATACACACAAATCAAATGATAAGAATAGACCAACTGCACGATAACTTGAACATTATGTTTGAGATGCACAAGCAAGGAATAAGTGGAGAAACTGACTGCTCAAAAGTAGCGGAAGGAAAGCACCACTTAAAAAGTAAAGCGAAGTTCAATGCACTTAAGTGGACATTGCAAATCTGTCCAATTCTAGTCATTGTTTATATTATCATTAAAGCAGTAATATAATGGCAGAAGGCAATGTATCGTCGGCAAGTAATGGCGTAGAAAATCTAACGGCACAACTTCGCATTCTTAAAAAAGAACTTGCCACACTCGACCCTAACTCTGCAAAATTTGCTGAATTAGCCGTACAAGTCGGTGAGGTAAAAGACAAAATGAATGATGCTGCGGAAGCGATGAACGCTAACGCAGGTTCTGCTTTTGAAAAACTGCAAAACAATGCAGGACTTTTAAAAGAACGCTTGTTCAATATGGATTTTGATGGGGTTACAAGCTCTGTCAAAGGATTAGCAACAAGTGTGAAAGGTGTTTCTTTCAAAGAAATGATATCGGGTATTGGCGGTATGATTGCCGCAATGGCTCAACTTGCGGTTGCTATTGCTTCAAATCCGTTCTTATTGTTGGCAGGTGTTATAACTGCAATAGCTTACAACTTTAAAGATTTAAAAGCGTGGGTAAGGGATGCTTCGGGCGAAATAGCACGAATGGCTGAACTTACAAACGACTTGAATAGCGCAATGGATGCTCAGTACAAAGAGCAATCAAAGTCAATCGCTCAAATTGAAGTATTAACGGCAACAGTCACAGATCATACGCTATCTGAAAAAGAAAGAAGAAAAGCCTTAACACTATTGTCCGAAATGTACCCAGAGTATTTTAAAAATATCAAAGGGGATATTGATAATACGGATGCGTTAACTGCTGCAAAATCTGCATTGATTAAAAAGATTACTGAGGAAGCAAAAGCAAATGCGGCAAAAAGTTTATTGGAAGCGGAGTATGCTAAAAAATTAGCCGCAGAACGTGCGGTTAATGATGCTAAGGCGCGAATGTCTGCTGAAGATTTTGCGGAAGCGGTTGAGGATGCGAGAGACAATTCACAAACATTATTTAAAGAGACAAACCAAGCAATATCTGAATGGATTAACGGAACTGATAATGCAGGTGCAGCTGCTTTGCAACTTGAAAAGTCTCTAAAAAATATTGCATATCTTGAAGGTATAGCGGCACAAGCAGTTGTTACTGGTGCTGAAAAAGAAGTTGAAGCCAAAAAGAAAACGGAAGAATCTCACAAAAAAACAAATAAGGAGAAAAAAAAATCTGACGAAGAAATACAAGCAGAAAAGAAAAAGTCAGACAATGAGTATTATGAATGGTCGAGAAAGGAACTTAATACTTTTCTTGATAACAAAAATAAAACTGAAGTTGATGCACTTGTAAATAGTATCAAGACAACAGAACCAATACTTAAAGAGTGGCACGGAACACAACTTAAACTATCAAAAGAAGAAGTTGAAGCCAATAAGTTATTACAAAAAGAAAAATATGCAACACAAGTACAATTAGCTTCGGATGCGGTTGGCTCATTGATGGCATTAAACGATGCGTTTGCTAATGGTTCTGAGAAGTCAGCTAAAAGAGCGTTCCAAATAAACAAAGCCTTGTCACTTGCTCAGGCAATTATGTCAACGTATCAAGCAGTGAACGCTCAATTAGCAGTACCGCAAGATGCGATAACGGGAGCGAATTATGTCAAGGCAGGTATATCACTTGCGATGGGTCTTGCGAATGTGGTTAAAATATCCAAGACTCAATTCAATAGTAGTTCAGCAGGTGGCGGTGGTGGTGGTGGTTCAATGAGTAGCGGTGGCGGTTCACTTGGTGGCGGTGGTGGTAGTGGTTCAATGACTTCTGTCACACCTGCTTTCAACCCACTCAACACATCATTCCTAAATAATAGACCTGCACAGACGGGCGCAGTACAAGCATATGTGCTAAGTAGTAACGTGTCATCTGCAATGGAAGCGAATCAAAAAGTTAAAGACCAAACAGTTTTATAATATGAAAAAAGAAGTAAGACAATACGACATCGACGAGGAAGGTTTCTTGGGTGTCCAAGCAATTTCACTAGTTGAATTTCCTGCTATCGAAGTAGACTTTATCGCGCTCTCCAAAGAGAAGAAAGTAAAGCTATCTGACATCCAAGAGGAAAGAAAGATGGTGTACGGTGCGGCACTCATTCCCGATAAATTGATCTACAGAGAAGACGGTGACGGAACGCCATACTACGCTCAGTTCACTTCTAAACTAATTGAGAAGGTAGCGCACAATTTCTTGCTAAAGAATCTGCAACACAACCACACGGTTGAGCATACTTTTGCCGTGACTGGTTTAACTGTTGTTGAATCGTGGTTGAAAGAAGGCGAGAGTGATAAGTCGGTAGGCTTAGGATTTGAACTGCCGAACGGAACTTGGTTTGTTGGTGTTAAAGTTGACAATGAAGAAGTGTGGCAGCAAGTGAAAGAAGGCAAGATTAAAGGATTCTCGATTGAAGGATTCTTTAATGAGGTGGGTGTTGAAATGTCACGAGGAGAAATAAGAGAAAATTGGGCGAATGAAATAGATAACTACCTATCTTCGCTATAAGATTATTGTGTTTTGTGTTCATTGTGTTAATGTGTTTTTGTTAAGGTTAGGGAAGCCCGTTGCTAATGAGTGACGGGCTTTTCTTTTACTGTTAATAAATATTTGTCTAATGGTTTTCGCTCGATATATTATTGGGTGTAAATCAATATACAAAATGAAAGTAATAGAAACATTGAGTGCTATTCTAAAGAAGCACAACATCAAAGGCATTTCGCTTTCTGAAGTAGTTGAAGTTAAGATGTCGATGGAGGGAACTCTTACAGATGGTACGGTGGTGGCTACACCTAGTGACTCGTTTGAAGTAGGAGCAGAACTTTACGTTATCGATGCTGAGGGTAACCCACAACCTGCACCAGATGGAGAGCATACGCTTGACAACGGTTCAGTTATAGTTACCGTTGGCGGCTTCATTACTGAAATGAAAGAAGCGGAAGTAGCAGAAGAAGAAATGAGTGCAGACATCGCAGCGGTTATCGCAGCAATGGATGAGCAGTTGACATCTATCAAGAATCAACTAGCAGAACGTGACACGCAGTTGTCAGCAGTTACAGAAGAATTGTCAGCGGTTAAAACTGACCTTACTATCGCAACGGCTAAGGCTACTGAATTGTCAAAAAAAGCAGGGGCAGTATCTATCAAAAGTGAAACACCTGCGGCTGAAATCTCAGCAGTAAATTTTTCAAAAAAACAAACTAAAAACGACAGAATCTTAAGCAAGATTATGTCACTAAAAAAATAATAAGAAATGGCTACATCATTAACTATTAGCAGTTCTTCATACGCAGGTGAATTAGCACTTCCGTATATCCAAGCTGCTATTCTATCGGGCGATACTCTAGCAAATGGCTACATCGCTATCAAAGAAAACGTAAAGTACAAAGCGGTTATCAAGAAGCTATCATCTAGCGGATTGGTAGTAGCTGCTACTTGTGACTTTACAGTCGCAGGTTCTGTTACTCTAGCTGAGACAGTACTTACTACAACTGACTTGAACACTAATGTTGAACTTTGCAAAAAGCAATTCGTTCAAGATTGGGAAGCTTACAACACGGGTGCAGGATTCATCAATGACCAAGTACCAGTTGAGTTCGCTGACTTTATGTTGGCTCACATTGCTGCAAAAGTTGGAGAGGCTATCGAGTTCAACTTGTGGCAGGGTAACTTTGATGCTGCGTCTTCAAATTCAACACCAACTTACAGTGCGTTCACTGGTCTTCTTCGCTTGATTGACAACGCGAAATCAGGTACTCCTGACGTTGACTTCTCTGCTGCTACTTCTGCATCAAACGTTATCGCGCAAATGCAATCAGTATTGGCTGCTTTGCCATCTACATTGATTGGTAAGACAGACACTGTGAAGCTTTACGTTAACCGCAAAACTGCTCAGTTCTACCGTCAAGCAATCAATACACTTGGTTATCAGTTCACATACAACGCAACGGGTGAAGCACCAGTGCTAGTTGATGGATATGAAATCTATGTTTGCCCAGGTATTCCAGATGCAACAATGGTCGCTGCTGAAGCTGACAATTTGTTCTTTGGTACTGATCTATTGAGCGACTTGAACGAGGCGAAAGTGATTGATATGTCAATGACTGACGGTTCAGACAACGTGCGTATTGCAATGCGTTACAGAGCAGGTACTGCTATCGGATTCGGTGCAGATATCTCTTTGGGTTACGTTAATCCATAATTGAAATAATAACTTAAAGAACGGGTGGGCGTTAAACACCCATCCGTTTTTTTATTAAAAAAAAAATACTATGTGTAATTTAACTAGAGGTTTTGGTCTTGGATGTAACGATACAATCGGTGGAGTGAAGGCTCTTTATTTTGCTGATTGGGAAGATGTAGTAGCAGGTGTAGCTTACGACGCTACTAGCGGTCAAGTTGAGGTATTGCCTACAATGACTATCTACAAATATGTGCCACACCGTAACACGGGAAATTGGGTTGAAGAAACAACTGCAAACCTTGATACTGGTTCTGTGTTTTGGACATCAACTATCTCTGCTTCATTGAAAGAACTTTCTCATACTGCTCAGCAAGAACTTCAAAACTTGGCTTATGGTCGTTGGGTTGTTTTCGTTGAAGATGCAAACAGAAATATTTGGATGGTAGGTGCGCAGGAAGGTGTACTTGTTAGCGGTGGTAACGGCTCAACGGGTGCTGCAAAAGGTGACTTGAATGGTTACACTTTGACTCTTTCAGCAGAGGACAGATATCGCGCTCCACGTTTGGAGAATTATACTACTGTTCCTTTCGATAATGCTACATTTGGCACTATCACGATTGAGGATTAATTCTTAACTAATAGTGGGTAAGTTGGAAGATTTACCCACTATTTTATATTGTTCTTATATGGTATATCTTTTACCGAATACTGCAAGTCAGACATTGTATCTGTCACTTTACGAAGGGCGTTATACATTGCCTGACTTTACGCATTATATGCTCTCAATAATTCGTGAAGAAAATAGTGAGACTGGAGACAAGTTGAATCAAGTTCCCACTATCGTTACAGATGGCAGCGGATACACTCGAATCGTAGTTACAACTGTCACACTTACACAAGCAGGTAGATATAGATATGTCGTTTATGGACAAAATTCGTCCACAAATACAGATGAAGAAGATGCTTCGGTAGTAGGCATAGTGGAGATTGGTTACTTAGAACTTACAGATAGCGGTTCATATTATGACGTTATCGAAACAACATCAGCAAATGATATCATCATTGATTAATAACACCACATCAATCAAGCTTTCATCTAACTACACGCAAGTGTCAAGCGATGAAAAAGAATCCTCAAAAGGATGGGTTGACTACGGTGACAGAAATGGATTTCCACAATACTGCATCGAACTTGCAGACCAATCACCAGTACACGGAAGTCTTATCCGGTCAATCTCACAAATGATTGCAGGTAAAGGTATCACTTCGAAAGATGTTGGTACTGCTTCGCTCATTAAATCACTTGGATTTGATAGGTTGACAGACAATACTTCTATTGATCTAGAACTTCACGGGGGTTTCTTTTGGCAGGTGTTGTGGACATTGGGCGGTGAGTTGTCATCTGTTGAACATTTGCCTTTTGAGAATTGCAGAATCGGAATCAACCGTGAGAATGGAGATGTAAATGGTGTGTGGTATTCGAATGATTGGGCAAATTTGAAGCGTAAAAGAAACGCTCCTAGATTCATTCCGCTATATTCAGAAGCTAACAAAAAAGACAGTCCTAGACAAGCATACTTCTGTTTCAAGAACAGTTCGACTGCTAACTATTACGGTAAGCCTGACTATATTTCTTCGCTGAACTACATCGAGTTGAGCAGACAGATAGCACTCTTTCACGTTAACAATATTCAGAACGGTCTATTCCCTTCTATGGTTGTTTCGATGAACAATGGAGTGCCAGAGACGCAGGAAGAAATGGACATTGTACGCAATGACATTGAGCGCAATATTAGCGGAGCAGTCAACGCAGGTAAGTTCATCTTAATGTTCAATGAGAACAGAGATAGAGCAGCGGAGTTCACTCCGTTTCCAATCACAGACGCAGACAAACAATATCAATATCTTGAAGACACTTGCACTCGTCACATAATGATTGCACACCGTGTCACTTCTCCACTTCTTTTTGGTATTCGTGAGGGCGGTGGACTGGGTTCGAATAAAGATGAAATGGAAGCGGCTCTCAAGATATTTGATGAGCAGGTTATCCAACCATCACAAAGACTTATCACAGATTCAGTTGAAGAAATACTACAAGCGGCTAACTCATCGAGTGCGGTTATCATTGTAGGCAATAATCAAGAACAGACAGACGCTGAAATAGGCGTAGACAATGCTAAAATGATGTCAGCTATTGACATTATCGCAAAGGTTCAAGAAGGTAAATTGACAGAGCAACAAGCGTCTATCTTCTTAACTGAATTTATAGGATTGCCAAGTGAAGTTGTAACATCTTTTTTCAATCCAATAGCGGCAGAGTTATCGATTCACCTAAAAAAAAAAGTAGCAACTGAAGTTTGCTGCACGAAGGAAGCACCAGAGTTCACGGTTGAAGAAGAAGACAAGTGGCTAAATAAGTTATCTCACCTTGGCGAGATAATAGACGAGGAAGAATGGGAGTTGATGAGTGAAGAAGAAGCAGGAGGTAGTGCAGACGAACTTGAATATTTCAAAGGACTGAAGAACGTTAATATGGCTTATGGTTCTTATGCAAATGCGAATGAAGCGAGTGAATGGGGAGATAGTGGTTTGTACAAGTTACGTTACAAATACTCTGAAAACATTAGCGCAAACTCACGCAGGTTCTGCAAACAGATGGTAGGAGATAGTTCAAATGGTAGAGTGTTCAGATACGAGGACATCGCAGATATGAGTAGTAATGGAGTGAACGGTGAGTTCGCAGCAGAAGGTCAAAGCACCTACGACATATTCACTTGGAAAGGTGGCGCATACTGTCACCATTCTTGGCTCAGAAGAATCTACTTTAGAAAAAGAAAGGACGGTAAATTTTTACCAAACAACGGACTTAAAAATGACGAGCGTGTAAAGGATAGTGGACTAGATTTCTTGAAGCCAAAAGGCAAAGAATCAATAAGACCAATAAACACCCCGAATCGCGGCTCACTTAAAAACATAGACTAATGGCAGAGATTTGTATCATAGACGAGAACTACGTTAAGAAGTACACCAACGTAAACGGTGCGGTTGATTCTAATCGCATCTATGCAGCTATCTATTTGGCGCAGGACTTACACATAGAGCAGTATTTAGGTACTGACTTGTGGGAAAAAATCAAAGATGATAGCGCAGATGCATCGATAACGGGTGTGTACTTGACACTTCGAAACGATTACATACGCAAAGCGTTAGTATGGTTCGTAATGGTCGAACTTCTACCTGCTATGTATTACCGTCAAGACAATGGATCGTTAGTGAAACGCACAAGTGAAGATTCAGAAGTTATAGCACAAAGTGAACTTGATAGATTAATAGACGATGCAAGAGGAAAGGCTTTGCACTATACTAAAAAAATGGTTGACTATCTTTGTCACAATAACAATTCATTCCCTGAATATTCATCCAATTCATTTCCCGATACCACTCCAGTCAAGAATGTTTACGGCAGGGGCAAGATGGTATTCAGCACTGGCAATTCAGTATCTACAAGAAAAAATTTCCCATATGATAACAACTACGACTGCAAGTGGTGGCGATAAAAAGAAAAGAGGCAAGGCTATCCGCAAGGAGGTTGAAGCTAAACTCAAAAAATTCATAGCTGATAAAAAGAAAAACTAGTGTGCTATGAGAGATGATTCGCTATCCATATTTTATCCATATCTTGACTTACTTAAAATGAAAATGCCGCTATTGATTGCCATCAGTTGGTCTAGCTTGGCAGCGTTTTTCAATACTTATTTCTTTGATGATTGGTCTTTCTTAATCTATCTGGTCATAATGATTGCGATAGACACAATGCTAGGTATTTGGAAGGCTTGGAAGTATAGTGTTCTAAGTAGTTCGCGGTTTGGTGGTATGATTATCAAAAGTGTACTCTATGCGTTCTTCTTGATAGTTGTGCACAATCTAACAAACTTCAGCACCAACGAAATAACTAAGTCACTATTTTTGTGGGTAGAAGAACTATGCTATGCGGCTCTTTTAGTTCGTGAAGCAATTAGTATCGTTGAAAATATCGGAGCAATTAAGCCTGACTTATTGCCCAAGTGGATACTGAAAAGGTTACAATCATTTGACGAGAAAGGACAATTTCAAATAGACAACGAATGAGAACAATAACACACATAGTAGTTCATTGCAGTGCTACGGGACAAGATGCAAAAGTCGAAGCAATACAACGCTATTGGAAGCAGAACTTAGGATGGAAGTCCCCTGGTTATCATTACATCATTGAAGCGGACGGAAAGGAAACACAACTACTTTCAATCGCTCAACCTTCGAATGGTGTGAAAGGATGGAATAAGTCAATCATCAATGTGTGTTATATCGGCGGCGTGAACAAGTTAGGGAAGGCAGCAGACAATAGAACGGATGCGCAGAAACGCCAACTAATGACAAGATTAAAAGCATTAAAGACTATGTTTCCTAACGCGATAATTCAAGGACATAAAGACTTTCCAAATGTGGCAAAAGCTTGTCCATCATTCGACGCGAAATCGGAATATAAAAATATCTAAAGGGGCAGTTGTCCCTTTTCTTTTTTACTTACTTAATAATTACACAATGACTAACACTCCAAAATGGGAAGAAGTTTTCAAGATTGAAATCCAACTTGAAGGCGAAAAGATTACAGACTTCAAAAGAAGATTAGCCAAGAAGTACAACACGACTCTAGGCAACATTGCTTCAAAGTATCACCGTCACGTTACAAACAAAAACAATCCGAAGAAGTTTGATGAATCAATACCAGTGGCTCATCACTTGCCTAAGTCAGACACAAAAGAAAAAAGCATTATCGATATTGAAGGTAGAAAGGTTCTTGCCTTGTTCGATGTTCACATTCCATATCACGACATCAAAGCTTTGCATCTGGCAATCGACTACGGTGTGAAGCAGAACTGCGACACTATTTTATTGGGCGGTGACTTTATCGATTGTTATGAAATTAGCAGTTTTGAGAAGGACAGAACAAAGCGTTCATTTAGATCAGAGATTCAGTTGACAAAACAATTCTTTTCATTCCTGCGTTTCAAGTTTCCTAAAGCAAGAATATACGCGAAGATGGGTAACCACGAGGAACGCTACGAGAGATACATCAGAAAGAATGCAAGTGCGCTAGATGGCATTGAAGATTTCGAGTTGAGCAATCTACTAGGCTTTGACAAGTTTGGAATAGATATTATTCACGGCAAACAGTTGGCACGTATTAACTCTTTAGCGGTGGTACACGGTCACGAATTTGGCAAGTCAACATTCTCACCCGTGAACGTTGCAAGAGGTCTTTATATGAGGGCTAAATCGTCTGCTATTTGTGGACACTCACACCAAACAAGTGAGCATACGGAGAAGGATATTAATGGAAAGTTGACTACGTGTTGGAGCGTTGGGTGTTTGAGTGAATTAACACCAGAGTACGCACCATTTGCGAAATACAACCACGGCTTCGCCATCATAACAAAGCGTGGTAGTGAAGGTTTCAACGTGCAGAATTTCAGAATACACGAAGGAAAAATCTTATGATGATAGATTTGAATCTCAAAGTACGTTATCGCATTGGCGATATTGTCTACTGTCGGTCAGATGTTGACAGTCGGTTACGCTTTGTAACTGGCTTTATCATCCGCAAGGGAATGATAATATACATTGTATCAATGGAAGGCAGCGAAGCCTACTTTTATGACTTTGAATTGATTAGTGAGAATGAGCAGTTGATGGGGTTAAATTGATACGATAAGATAAATTATCACACCTTCCAGAATGGCGATTGCAGACACTACAAATGTCCGCTTTCGCCATTTCTTTTTTCTATCAATTTCGTCATTCAACACCTTTGTCTGTTGATCTATTTCAATCTGCTTCTTTAGGTTGTAAATGCTTTCGATATCATCCTGCTTCTGGGCTTGGATGCCCGTGATATCAACGTACTTCTTCAACATAGAATCTTTCTGAATCATAATTGAATCTTGAAGCTTCGCATACTCCCACCAATACTCTAGTGAATAGTAACAAAGGTTGAAGGCTTGGTCTTTATTTAGTTGGAGTGTATCGACCTTTAAAGTATCGACGCTCGAACTCGCGCTGATTTGATTCGCGAATGATAGCATTAATACTATCATTAGAAGTAAGTATGACTTTCTCATTTTTGAAATAATTGTTAGTGATAATCGGTTTCTTTGATTCGTAATAGTATACGGTATCGCGCATCATTTTAATGTCAATAAGTGCATCGTGAATCATTCTATCTTGCTTGTCTATTTTCTTTTGGAGTTTCTCTATTTCGATTTGAAGTGGTGACGAATCTTCACGCTTTCGATTTGAAAGAAGAATGAAGAAAACAGTTAATAGGATAACTGAGATGAATATAACTATGTGTGTCTGGTTTATATTTCTCATAGTGATGAAAGTCTTTGAATATAATAATCATTTGGAACGTGCGCCATTAGTCGCATTGTGCCGTCTGCTTCTTCAATATAAAATCTTGTAAATCCTTCTTCATATTGTACTCTGTTCGCTTGAAATTCAAAGGCCGTACTGTTTGGCATTGCTGCCATAAAACTATGTACCATATCTGTTTTTTTCATTTGTCACCTCCGTATGTTTGGATGTAGTATTGTTCCGAACCTGCATATTTTGGCTCATCATCATATTTTGCATCATCCCAAGCGTCAGCAAAACCTATTTCATAAGCATCTTCTATCTGCTCCTTCTCCATTGCTTTGGCTTCTGCGACTATTTTTATCATCCATAAATTAACTTGAGAAGATTCAAATTCAGAACCCAAATCTGATTCTAGGTAAAATATTTTACTCAGTTCATTATTCAACCATTCAACCGCAGTTTGTTTTGTCATTGTGTTTATTTTTTGTAAGTTAAAAAAAGTGGGCGCAAACTTAATTACGCCCACAGTTAATTAAGCGAAAGGTGTTAAACTAATTTTCTTTGTATTCAGATTTGCATAAGCTTCAAGTCTGAACTCCTTACCAGTAAGCGGTAAAAAGTGAACAGTAAACTTGATGTGAGCAGGTTTCGAATAGTCAACATCAGCTAGTGAATCTACATCAAGAATAAATGAATCCGCATTTTCTTTTGTCAGATACGCAGACTTCCAACACTCGCCAAAGTTACCCATACTATCTGCATCGATAGCGTTAGCAGGGCGGTCGCATCCGTTATACAAAGTCCAAGTGATTCTGAAATCACCTTGTGCCGTACCATAGCAGGTGCGAAGTTGTGAGTAATTGAACGCACTCCACTCTGTCTCATTCACAAAGAATGAACCTTTCAACACATTGCCGTTCCATTCAAGCGCAGGAAAGATGTTTGTGATGTGCGTATCGGGTGTTTTAAATTCGCCCGTGAAATAGTCATTCTGGAAAGCGAGAACAGTGTCCTCATTCACTTTCATAATGTCAGCAATCTCTGAAACATCATAGGTCAAAACAGTTTTCTTGCCGTTTACAATCCAATCAAATGACCATTGATTCTTATTCTCGAAATCGTCAAACATAACATCAGTTCCGTCTATCACGATCGTGATTAACTTCTCACTTTCGGTGTGAGTTGTCCCATCGGGCAACTGCCAAGAAAGTTCTGACCGGTATAACTGCCAGTGTCCATTCTCATTCTTACCGGTAACAACATAACCGAAGTCATTAATGTACATTGACACAAGGTTGAGCAGGTAGCTAGGTGAAAACACAAAGTTTGAAGTCGGTAAGAATCCATCTTTCCAAACATATTTGGTTTGTGTCAGGTATCGACCTGCCCATTTTGGGTTAGGAACTTTCAAAGTCTCCTTGACCAACTGACGATTTAATCTCAGTTCGTTGACATTTCGCCCATCAAGAACGAAATACTTTAGCTCGTCCCACATTTGGGTGGGAATGCCAGTAATACTTTTGTCTAAAATCATTTTGTTTATTTGTTTAATTATCGTATAGCATACCTGCCATAGTTCGGATATAGTTCAAAGTACATTCTCATCATCATCATATCTGCGAAGTCGGGAGAGAAGCCGTGTTTCTTTTTGATTTCTTCCTTACTGGTAACTGCTTTCTTTCTCTCACGATCCATATTTGCTACTCGCACTACTTCAAGGTGCTTTATTATTTCAGTCTTGTATCTGTCAGCCGTTATCGTTATCTTGTTTGAATTAATCGATTCTCCTAGCTTAAAATAACACTCCGCTTTCAAGTTCATATAGGTTTCGCTATCTATCGCACGACCACCATTGTTGAATGATTGACACTTTAAAATACCAACTACTCCGATACCTAATCCGTCAGCATCAACCACAATGTTAGACAACTTCACGTTTCTTTCTTTGGCTAAAGTACGAATGAACTCCGCTACTTCGTTTGGATACTTATGCTCCATCATAAACACATCGACCAATGACATTCCCGACCACAGACCAATGATTGTTTTATCATTTCCAAGTGCTGCGATGTCGGCAGTGATGTAAGCGGTAGTGCCTATCAATTCGTTTCTAAAACATCTCAACAAGTCATCGTAGTAGTAAAGTCTATCGTTGCTCTCATCATAGTCCCAATCACCATCTAAAAGTCTTTTACGGTCAATCTCTGGAAGGCGTGACAACTTCTCAAGGTAGGCAGGTTCAAGATTCGGATTGTCTGTCGGCAATGCCTTGATGAATGCTCTGTCCTCTCGCAGCGTTCCATTTCGTGCAGCGTCGAAGTAGTCAGCGTATAACCACCCTTTAGTTGGGTTGCAGGAGAGTAATCCTTTCGGCACACCATTGATTAAGTTATAACGCACACGGCTATCTAAAATATCGATTGCTCGTTGAGATACTTCTGCTACCTCGTCCACAAAATAGTCTGTGATTTCAATCGAACCAAGACGGCTGAACTCAGGGTCTGACGGCATAAAACCTAAGTCCATCAAGATAATTTGCGAACCATTGTAGAACTTGATAACGTGGTCTTGACCGTTGTATGTGTAGTGAGTGCCAGGGCGAAGTCCCATCTGGTTAGCAATCGTCCAAAAGGTAGCCATTGTTGACTGCCTAAGTCGCTTTAATTCTGCACGACCGATTAAACCTCTGGTGTTTGCATATTTTAATCTGCGATTAATCTGCCAAGAACACCCAAGAAATGTCTTACCACCACCTGCACTACCGCCATATAACACCGTTTCTGTTATCAAATCTTTTGGAGATAACAAAGTCAATGCTTCATCTTGGCGGTTAGTATATTGGGGTGTGTACATTTGGTAAAATTAGTGATTAATTTTATACTGGTTATTCATTTGGCAAGTTGTAGTAATCATTCCAAATATGCTTGTCAACTTCGAATGAATGGTCACGGGCTGCTTTGTCAAGAAAGGCTATTTGTCTGAATATACAAAAAGTCCAATCCTCGACCAATTTACTTCTACAACTTGTAACGCAATACTTACATTGTTTTATAGAAGTCCAATCCACAACCCTATCACCGTTGCATCTTCTTGCGACTTCTGAAAGATAAGCTAAGGCGTTGAGGTGTTTGTTTAATCTGTACAAAGAAGCATCTTGATTCATAGTGCCAGTGCTATAATTGGTCACTATTCTTGTATCTGAATCATAACGCCACATAATCTCTCGGCACGTTTCCCAAATTGGTTTGGTTAAGGTGTCTGGAGTAGATGATTTGCCCATTTCCCTTTTTACATAAGTCTCGCCATTGAGAACTATCTCAGTTGACACGTTCTTGATTTCATTTCCGTCATTATCATAGACGGTGATTACTGTTGCTTTCATTTTGTTATTTGTTTTTTGTTAAATAATTCAGGTACATAATCACTTTCATTTCCCGTGCAATACTGTTCGTATACTGCTCCTTTAGTCGTGGGTTGGCTTGAATCCGTTGAAGCTTTGTCTTGCCGATTTCTTGTTGATCGTGAACGAGTCGTTTCGCCCTCTGCTTAAAACTCAACCACTCGTCATCCGTCCAATAGTCATCGGTCACTAGACCACTTTTGTACAAGTTCTCTAACATCACAAACCCCATTAATTCAGCAGCCATATAGTTACCTAGCTTCGCATTCTCGATATCTTTATTTAACGAATCATTAAACCAATTCAATGACTCGTTAGCTGATTCTAACTGTCGTGCAGGTTCGATGTAGTTGACATTGACTTCATTCCATTTCTTCATCGCGTCCATTCTCAACTGGTAGTATTCGCTCAACACACTACCGACATAGGTCGCGTCAAATGATTTGAATGATGTCAACTTGTTCGCCAACTTACTAGCTGCATTGAACTCAAAGGCTAACTTGAAATCAACCGTTGTACACCAACTAAAGTTATCAGAGACAAACGAGTGAAGTTGTTGTATTGGTTCGATTCTGTCGGGCTGCGGTATGCCGTGAAAAACAAGCTGAGCGTAGTATTCAACCGCGAAGTCCTTACCACTAATCAATGCGATTAGTGGTGCTTCTTTTGCAGCGATTATCTTCCTGAAGTCAACGTTAGCGACCTTAGTCAAATTGGCTAAGGAGTGATTGAAGCCCCTCGCTACTTGTGCCTTTTCCAAATGATCCATTGTTAATTGTTTTAGTGGTTACAAATTTACTCATATCCCAAGCAGCTACCGCAGCTCGTCTCCAGTCTTTCAATTTCTTATTGCCATACTTCCAATCCTTCAACTCGTAGTGGGCGATGAACTTGGATGCGAATGTAATGCCGTCTGATTGACTGCCGCCCGTCTTAGATTGAAAGAATGAAACCACATCTTCCATTGAAGGGGCAACGAACTCGCCTACTATGTGCTTGTGGTATTCATTCATTAGTTTGATGCACTCGTCTGGAGAGATGCAATCTTGATAGGTTGCTTTTGCGTTTTTGTAAAAGAAGTCTTTTGCCGTCATTGTGTTGTGTTTTTATAGTTGTTGATGTTTTATTACGTCAGAGTTCTCCAGTAAATAAAATTTTAAATCGTTTCAACAAACCAATCTTTGGCTTTGGATTGCAAAATTTTACGTTTGATACTCGAATCTTTGGCTCTGAAAAAACAATAGGTATTTGTTTATCTGTTGGTTTGTTTCCTGATGCTTTAACATCCTTGTAATGCTCCTTAATTAGCTCAACACACTTATCTACTCTGCTATCGTGCAGCCTAACAATGCCGCGATAGTACCCTTGTGAATCTTTGTAAACAACGCCTGATTGAACTAGTATTTTAGTCAACCAATGACCAATCTTGACATCCCCTAAAGCTTCATTAAGTGATGTATAATTTCTTGAATTGAGCGTCTTGATTAAGTGCATTAATCGTTTACGCAGCACTTCTTTGTCCTTAGTTAATTTTTGTCTCATTGTGTTTTTATTTTTATCGTTTTGGAAATTCTGCAATCTTTATAATGTAGTCCTCACCTAGTCCATACTTTTCACAGACCTCAGTAATAAGTTCAGCAGACGGATGAAGCTTTCCGATTTCCTTTCGGTCAAGAATTTCTTTGATGCAGCATTGTACTGCCAGTGTGTGTTGTTTCATTGTTCGTGAAATTATTTAGGTTGTTGCAGTGTTTGTGAAATCTTGGCTAAAGTAGTGAAGCCCCTCAGATTCAAATACTCATTCAAACTAATTAACATTTGGTTTAACTTTTTGTCATAACCTAGAGTATTAGCGCATCGTTTGGTCGCGTGTATCACAGATGCGTGGTGACGGTTAAATATCGCGGCTAATCTTGTTAAGGTCATTCGCTGCGAGAATTCCATTTGAATACAGTAAAGGGCAATGTGTCTTATGTAAACGATGTCCTGCAACCTGCTCTTACTTTGGATTTCTTTCATTCCAATCGAGTGGTAGCATTGTGACCATTCGCAGATAGCGGAAATGAACTTGGATAGCTCGATATCGTCAACGGTTGAGTGGTCGCGTGACTTGTTCTGAGCGATAATTAACTCGATGAACTCTTGCTTATTCGCGTCCTTCACCATCGGTAGAAGTGTGTTTATGTCTATACTCATTTTGTATTAGTTGTATTAAGTCGTTAATGTTAGTGCCAGTGTGTGCAGCGACTTTCATTATTTGAAGTGCTGACATCTGTTGGGGTTGATTCGCATAATGCGTGGCGGTGTTGCGGCAGACCTTAAGAAACGTGCCGAAGTTCGACACGCTCTTAAAATTCTGCTTCACGAACACCCTAAAATCAGAAAGGCAAATCTGAGTAGTCTTCTGTGTCATTAGGTCGTGGGTCTTCTTGTGGTTTAATCGGTTGAACTGTTCTTGACTTCGCGGCTAACTCCGCCTGAATCTTTCCGTACTCTGGAGTAGCAGCCATTTGGTCTTGTAAGAACTTTGGTAGTTCATTAAACAATTCAAAGTTGAAGTTGTCATAACTCAATATCTTACTTGAATTGAATTGATCGGGACAAGTCATTCCTTTCATCACGGGCGCGATAGCTGCGATGTTCGAATAAGTCTTACCTTCCTTTTCGGTGTGAGTGACAGTTATCATTCCTGCCGCACCCAAAAGATTTGACACATCAAAGCGTTTTGCTTCATCTTCGGTAAATGTTTTACCTCTCCAGTTCTCCAAGAATTTGCGAAGTCCTGCCTTCTCGTGCATTGAAAGTGTGAATGTCTTACTGATAGACATAGGCTGCTCACCGTTCTCAGGCTTAAAAGTTCTGAGTTCGTTTGGTAGTTCAAAGCTTAGACGAACTTTCTTGCTCACTTTACTTTGTCCTTCCCAAGTTTCTGCGACTGAACCGATTTCAATCATTGAGTAGCATCTCGCCACTTGAAGTCCTGCAGGGATCAATTCTCTTTCGAAATTTCCACCGCCATTGTTTTCTGCTAAAATTGCCATTTTGATTTATTTATTTAATTGTTACTGAAATAGTTGATTTTCCTTCTACTTTTTTCGCAGGTTCAATCTGCAATCCGTTCTCATCATAGAGTTCAGAGTTGACTGCTAACTGCGCGAGTTCCTGCATTGTCTTGAGTTTTGCTGACAAGTGATTCACTTGAATGCAGTTTGAATAGTCCCAACGCGATGCAGCATTCTTAAGTTCTACTTTCGCACCGAACTTGTCAAACGTGCGCTCACCGTATCTGGAAGCTTCATCCAGTGCGTACGGCTGCACGTTAGCTATCACAGAAGCAAGTGCCTTCTCTAGCTTCTTCAAGTTGATGTAGGCTTCAAGTGCGTTGGCATTGCCGTCAATCACTTGTTGTTGTAAGTCGAATAGTGTGTCTATCATTGTGTGTTTTATTAAAGGTAAATAATTTGATTAGCTTGTTCTGAAAAGGCAGGTGAAAAGGTTAGTTCGCTGATATCTATTTCACCGTCTTCAACTGTGCCTGAGAATGTAATTACCCATCCGTTGTAATCTATCTGTTGGTCTTTTAAGTAGGTTACATCGTCTCCATAAGCTTCAGCGAAAATGTCGCGGATGCGTTTTGAAATTTCATGCATTTCTGCCTTGTTGATGTATGGCGTGAAGTCTATCATATCTCTTTGAGTGTTTCGATTATTGATTTCTTTAATCTTTCGTATGGTGTTGACTTGGTAGTGGAAGCAATGTACTTGCTCTGCTCATTGTAGTTCAGTCTGTCAAGCGGCTCGGCTGAGGACTGGACACATATAAATTTTCGTTGTTTCATTTTTTTAGGTTGGCTTTAATTTGGTTATCAAGAAGTAGCATAGAGTCAGAAGCTAGGAATTGATCTACACCTGCTACCCAAACTTCAAATAGTCTGTCAAACTCTGAGGCATCCGAGTCAAGCGGACAACTGAACTGGCAAGATGCGTTAATGTCTCCGCCATCCAATAGCACTAAATGAATGGTGCAGGTGTATGGGTAGTTACCAAATGATAGGCTGCTAGATGCTTGTTTTGTGTTTATCCAACTAATTGTTTTAGTTGGGTTGCTCAATGGCTCATAAACTCTTACGTTGTCAAATACTCTTTGCGCAAGTGTGATGAAATGTTGAAATGGTGTGTTCATTGTCGTGTGTTTATTAATTTGTGTATCTTTGTTTTGTTTGACAAATGTACTACAACTTTCCGATTGCGCAAATATTTGAGCATAAAGAATTGTTAAAAAAAGTTAAAATCTGTATAACTGCTTGATACTAAATAAGAAAGCCATAGGAAAAAAAACTACTGAGTATGAAGATTCGGTGCAAAAAGCCGTAATCAACTATCTTAAGTACGCTTATCCTACCGCCCTATACTGCGCTTCCGCAGGGGGTGTGAGGACTTCCTATAAACAAGCGGTTAAAATGAAGCAGACTGGATATGTCAAAGGCTTCCCCGACCTATTCATCTACGAGTCGCGTAATGGTTATAATGGTCTAGCCATCGAACTGAAGACATTGAAAGGTGTTGCGTCACCCGAACAGAAAGAATGGAATAAGCGACTCATTGAACGAGGTTATTCTGCTCACATATGCAAAGGGTTTGACGCTGCCATTCAAGTGATAGATGCCTATCTAAAATGAATAATCTAACCATCATATACAATAGACTCAAATCATCTGCAAATCGGATGACTAAAAATAGTTATGATGGGGATGAACTTTTGCATTTTACTATTGAGTACGCTCTCGACCACTCAATGAACAGAGTCGACGAATTATCGCCCGATCAATTATTCAGTTATTTAAATCGCGCTATGTGGCTTGGATGGAATAGCAAGACATCAGCATTTCGCCAGGTGTATAAACTTGACACAGTTGAGTTCAGCGAGACATTAATCGAGTTTGAATCGTTTAACCTGCACGATAGAATCAGAATCGAGAATGTTGACATCGCGCTTTCTCGCCTTCCAGACCACGAAAGAATTTTGTTTGAAGCTTATCTGGAAGATGACTTCAATTATAAAGAGTGGGCTGACATCGCAGGAGTAAGTGTAGAGTATATGTACAAGTACATTAACTATATCAAATCTAAAATTAAAAAGTATGTGGTTCGCACCTGCAAAAACAATTGAGGAACGTAGGGCTATTTGTTCTGCGTGTAAGTTTAGCCAAAGAGAAGCAAAAGTCTTGTGGTGTGGTAAGCCATTAATCGGCGGCGAAGTGACCTACAAGAAAAAGAAGCACAAACTCTGTGGCTGCAATATGTTTCTCAAGACTGCCTTCAAGAATGTAAAGTGTCCACTTGACAAATGGACTAGCGTAGGTAACCTAACACTTGACGAAAAGGATGAAATCAGAACATTCCTGAAAGACATCCATACCGACTACGTGTCGCAAGAGCAGTTGAAACAGTTGTATGATTATGCGTCGAAGGCTACTGGACACTATATTGAGCCAACTAAGTGTAGTCCTTGCATCAAAGACTTATTAACGAAATTGCGAAACGATATTGAATGAGTAAAGATTCGATTTATTTTTGTGATGTATTAAAGCTAACCCTTCCAATGTCGGAATCCATTGAAAGGGTTAAGCAATCGAAAGTTGAAAGCTTTTGACCTTAGCCCCTAGAGATTCCGCTAGGGGCTTTCTTTTTGATAGATATAGAACAACAAAAGAAACATAAGCATACAAGTGATGATGGTATGCGCGAACATCGATACTTGCACAACACCAGTGCTTGGAACGAGCAACTTATGCATTGAAAACAAAGTTAGTTTTTTCTTAGGGGGACTTTTTTCTTTGTTTTCTTTCTTTCTTTTTTGTCCTTTTTTCTTTCTTTCTTTTCTTTCTTTTTGTTAAATAATCTACAACAGACAAACAATTTACTATAATTGTACTCACAATAACAAACACAAACAATGAATGTATTATCACTATTCGACGGAATGTCTTGCGGTCAACAGGCATTAGAACGTGCAGGTATTAAAGTAGACAACTACTATGCAAGTGAAATTGATAAACACGCAATTTCAATTACTCAAAAGAATTATCCAAATACTATCCAGTTAGGATCAGTTGTTAATGTTGATATTAATAACCTGGAGAAAATTGATTTGCTTATTGGCGGCTCACCTTGTCAAAGTTTTTCTTTTGCCGGTAAGAGAAAAGGAATGAGTACAAAGGATGAGATTGAGATATTGACACTAGATCAATACCTAGAGCTTAAAGAGCAAAATTTTGAGTTTGAAGGTCAGTCCTATTTGTTTTGGGAGTATATGAGGATTCTAACCGACATCCGAAAAACTAATCCTGATGTAAAGTTTCTTTTGGAGAATGTAATGATGGGCGAAAAGTGGGAGAAGGTATTGAGTAAGGCTATCGGTGTTAATGCAATCGAGTTTAATAGTTCATTGGTCAGCGCACAAAATAGACGGAGATTGTATTGGACAAACATCGGAATGAAGCCATCGGGACTTTTTGGAGACTTGGAGAGCGTAATTGTTCAGCCAAAGGATCAATGCATTTTGCTTAAAGACATTCTTGAAAGTGAAGTTGATGAAAAGTATTTTTTAAGTGAGAAATTAATTAGTTCTTTTCAAATACACGAACAAAGACACAAAGAAAAAGGCACGGGTTTTTTTTGGAAGCCAACAGAGGGTGATGTAAAGGGGAATTGTTTAAGAGCAAATGGCGCATTAGCTCCAACCGATAACATTATTATTCATAACCTAATGCAACGTTCATCGACAACTGGCAAAGGCGGAACAGGTCATTTAAGTAGAAATGATGGAAAGACTTACTGTCTTGATACAGGCAACACTAATGCAGTTGAAGTTAGAGAGGTTAGGCAGTTGAATAGAAATAATGAATCAAACAACAATACTCAACCATTTCAACAGAATAGAGTTTACGATATTAATGGCATCTCACCAGCACTACAAGCTCAGTTGACAAAAGGAAGTACAATGATTAATACTCCGAGGATCCGCAGACTAACACCAACAGAATGTGAGAGGCTTCAAACGGTTAAAGATTCATACACGGAGGGCGTGAGCGATACGCAACGCTATCGAATGTTAGGCAACGGATGGACAGTTGAAGTTATTAAACACATTTTCAGTTACCTAAATAATAATTAACTACATTTGTAATATGAATGAAGAAACAACACAATTAGAATTAACTCAGGAGCAGGTAGCAGACATCACTCTACAAGTGTCAGACTTCGAGATGAACGCACTGGCAAAGATTCTAAAGTCTAAAGACATTACTTTTAGAAGTGAAAGACAACTATCGGCATTTGTCCGCAAACGCCTATTTAAGACATCAGAAGGCAATACTATAACGTATCACTATACGGAACTTGGAAGTAAGAAAAAACGCTTCCTATTTCAAATAATCAAAACAATCACTACCAATGAAGAAGGTAGCGCAATTCTTAATCTAAACATTGAACTCGATGAAAACAAAACTGTTAATCCTACTAGTGTCAATGACACTACTAGCTTGTAAAAAAGAAGAACACGAATGTGAACAACTGCCAATGGTCAAGTGCTATTGCGGTGAGGTTGTTGAAATTGGTACAATACCAAACGAACTATTTAACAATCACTATGTGATAGCTATTAACAACTGCACGGGCAGGGCAAGAACATTCTACAACTCTACGCCATTCTCTCCAGATATGAAGACTATCTGTTTGGGTGACACTTTAGATGCTTGGTAAATGATAACGATACCTTCCATACTCGAATCAGTCGCTACTCGGAAAGATGGCAGCGTTAAACTTACGTTTGGCACTAATGAACTTTCGCCAAATGTGATGACTGAACTATTCAGAGGTGTAAACAATTTTGTTTACTTGGCTATCAAAGATGAAGACTTCAAGCCGAATGAGATTGATAAGTTGAGTGCTTTGAAAGTTGATTATGACGATAGATCAAAGACTCAATCGCAAAGACTTCGCGGTGTGTTCTACAAGTTGTACGAGCAGGACAATGAAGGCTTCAAGTCATTCACTACTTATTATGAACATCATATGGAGCGAGTGATTGAACACTTTAAAACAAAAATTTTGTAGTCATCAAAATAGTACAAAAAAATGGGCTTACATAAAGGGCAAACAAACAACCCGAACGGCAGACCGTCTGGAAGCAAGAACGAGAAGACTAAACAGTGGGAAGAACTACACGAATCAATCGTTGGTATTCACGCTGAAAAGTTCAATTCAATATTGCAACAATGGGCGGAGAGTTATGACGCTGAAGAACAAGCGCAGTTCGTCGACGCTTATATGAAGATACTTGAATACTTCAAACCTAAACAAGCAAGAACAGTTCACGCAGGTGAGCAAGATGCTCCCGTTCAAATTACAATTTCTGATAAGATATGATGCACCCAGTACCTACCAAATTCACTAGCATAAAAGTTCATCATTATGTCGGTTGGCACAATGCCACAAATGACCTAATGAAGTACCGAGCAATTAGCGGAATCAGTGAGGAGCAGTTACGCAAGGTGAAGCTCGAAGACATCAACACCTGCAATGAACTTTTTGAAGAAGCATTGAAAGAATCAGTCGCTACCTTTAAACCGATTGTAACTCTATCCGGTAAAGATTACGGACTCATTCCAAATTTCAAAAATATATCAGCCGCTGAATTTGTCGACCTTGTAGAGTTCACTAAACCTGCTGCTATTTTTGACAACCTAGCCAAAGCATTGTGCATCTTATATCGTCCCGTCAATGCCAAGCTAGAGGACAAGTATGACATCGAGGTGTACGATAGCACCAAGCATATGGACAATGAATCGGTGATGCTGATGATGCCGATGGACATCGTTCAAGGTGCATTGGTTTTTTTTTCGATTGTTGCAAACGACTTGCAGAAATCTTCCCTGACATTTTTGGAGCAGAAGATGGAGGAGTTGATGATGACAGTTCAGGAGTTGAAGAACGAGCAGTAAAGACGGTAGCAGAGCAATTCGGTTGGTACTACTTTATAATGCAGTTAGCCGATGAAGATTTGGTGAAATTCAAGGTACTGCTATATTATCCAATGGAGGAACTTCTTTACAATTATATGTATCGATTAAACATTAAAAGAGCAAGTAATGTCAAACAGTTATAGGACACTCATAGAAAGGTTACGTCAATTCGCGGACGGTCACTACATCATTCAGAAGTTTTATCACGGGCAGATAGACGCTGCCGATCTAGACAAAGAACCTAGATATCCAATGATGCACGTTCTACCCGTCGACATTCGGGCGAGTGAAGGAACGCTAGACTACGCTCTGGAGATTCGATTTGCTGACATTGGCAGAGACAAAGAAATCAAGACCGACTACCAGAAAGAAATCATTAGTGATATGTCGCGTCTTGCTCTATCACTTATTAGTGAGATTGAGAACGGTCAAGTATTGTTTGGAGAGGATGCTGAGATAGTAGACAAACAAGCTACCATCATTCCATTTATTGAGGAGTTCACTCACGTTCTAACGGGTGTTCAATTAAATGTTACTATCAGACTACCTTATAATTGGTCAGCTTGTGACATACCTGCGGACTATTCGCCAAACATCACAGACAACCCAGATACGGGCAGCGGAATACTTACCAAAATTGGTGTGTATAATGACGGAGACTTTGTTGGCTACACTTCATTCTTAGATTTTTCAGATGACTTCAATGTAACTGTTAACGGTAATAAGATAGAGGTCACTCTTGTGGGTGGTGGTGGAGGGGGCGCAGGTACGCTTCAAGAGACAACTGACTTGGGCAACACAACGACCAATGACATAGAGTTGATAGATGCAGCCGAGTTATTATTCGGAGCAGGTGGTGGTGTGTTACTAGATAACGCTTCAAGACTTCGAGAGGGTACTATCGATGCGGGTACGGGCGGTAACAATGGCATTGCTTTAATCTGTGGCGTTGGGTATGAACTTAAATGGGAAGCAGGTAGTCAGTATGTGATGAATGGCAATGGTGATAACATCCGTATTGTTAACTACAAGTTCAACATCGTGCCATCAGCAACAGACGATAGTTCAAGTGGCTTCTATGTTGGTTCACGATGGATTCTAGACGATGGTGTATCTTACATCTGCACGGATGCGACAGTAGACGCTGCGGTGTGGGAGATTGAAGTGTCACCTTTCATTCCATTAGCAGGAACGGATAGCGGAAGCCCCGTGACGGGGAGTATTGAAACTACTTTAGGAGTAGAGGTGTTTGTTGAGAACTCCGCAAGGGCGGGAGTTTTATGGGATGACGGGACGGTACAAGTGTTCGGAAAAGCGTTAGACGCTTCTGAAACCACCGCGATAAATGTTAATCAAAGTGGTGTATCTGTTCAATCTGATGTTCCAACATTTGCGGGAGTTATTTATGACGCTGACTACTCCGCCAACTTCAACAATCTTTCCCTTATCAATCAAGAAGTATTAAAGAAAAGAATTTGGACAAAGGCAGGAACGCCAACAGTAACAGATGACGCTTCGCTAGGTTATTTAGTCGGCTCATTAATTTGGGACACGACTAACTCAATCTTATACAAATGTACTGACAATACGGGCGGTGCAGCGGTTTGGTCTGCCGCGATTGCAGGTGGTGGTGATATGCTGAAATCGGTTTACGATACAGACAATGACGGCATCGTAGATAGTGCTGAGACAGTTCAGATAGTTGTTCGCAATTCAACGGGCAGCACATTAACCAAAGGTCAGGTAGTATATCTATCTGGTGCAACGGGCAACCGACCAAACGCAATTCTTGCTCAAGCAGACACAGAGGCAACTTCGGATAAGACTATCGGAATAGTAGTGGCTAACATTGCCAACAATGCAGATGGTCAGATAGCGGTAAGTGGTACGCTTCACAACCTAGATACTTCTGCTTTCACGGCAGGAGATGCGGTGTGGTTAAGTGCGGCAACGGCAGGGGCGATAACGGCTACTGCCCCAGCTGAACCAAATCATACTGTCTTCATTGGCTACATCGCAAGAGCGCATCCAACGCAAGGTCGTTTGGTTATTGCGATTCAAAATGGTTATGAGTTAGATGATATTCACGGTGTCAGTATCACAACACCTGCGACAGATGACTATTTATATTATGCTGCTGATGGCTTGTGGAAGAATAGAGCGTTGCCTTCTCCCGTTTATTTGGAGTTAGTGAGGACGGGTTCAGTTATTCCCGTGTCAGCGACAAGATATGCGGCTGAAGGTCTTGCGGGTATTGCGACAAGTATAGTGATAACCATTGCGCCACGAAAATTATTTACAACGTTTCGAGTTTTTATCACAACTACTCAACCTGCTTCTGGTACTTTAACAGTAATGAGAAAGTTTTACAATATCGCAGGTACTGAAATAGGTTCTCAGTCTCTTGTTATTGCCGCTTCAAGTGTCGCAGGTATTTACGAGTACACGGGAGCTACTTATGATATGAGCGCAACAAATGGTAGTTATGGATTCACGATCGTGAACGCAGCAACCTCTAGTAGTGCTAACGTTAACTCGATAGAAAGTGTTTACGAATAATAAATACTATGCTAGACATTGACGATGAAATAGAAGCTTTGCTAAATGATATTGCGTCATCCATTGTGCAACGTGCAAAGGATAACTTGATGAAGAAACGCAAGGGGCGTGGTGTCACGGGCAATTACAATAGTGCAACGAACACTACTGGTAAGCTGCGTGATTCATTGCGTTATAGAATAATCAACAGAGGTGGTGTGCCAGAGATGAAGTTTTACTCTAAGGGAGCGCAACAGTACGCAGATGTGATTGAGCAAGGCAGAAGACCAGGGCGAAAACCACCACCATCTGAATCACTTATTCAGTGGATAAAAGACAAGAACATAAAGCCAAGAGATGCCAATGGTAAGTTCATCAAAGTAAACAATGTTGACAATTGGCGCAAAGGATTAGCCTTCATAATAGGGCGCAAGATTGCAAAGGACGGCTTCAAAGGGATTCACTATTGGGAGGAAGCAATTGAAACAGAACTTCAGACAAGAGGCAAAGACATAGCGAATACAATTCAAAAATATGTGGTTAAAAAAATAAACGAGGGATGGCTATAACTATTCAAGATAAACCTTACTCAGCGACTAAGGTTGGTCAAAAATTAATCTATCGCGTGACATCTACCAATGTCGCAAACGATGGGTTTAAATTTGTATTTAAGATATACGAGGGGACTACTAATCTGATATCGACTATCTATGTTCAGCCAACTCCTGAAGCTACGCCACAAGGTGTTCTAGACTTGTCTCCAATTCTTAAGCATAGAATGGAAGCAAAGCTTGATTTAGACACGGCAGACGTGAGTGTTGACTTTCAAGATAGCACCTATCCATACTATCTCTACAAGATAACAGTTCAAGAGGGTTATATCGTGAGTGGTGTGTTTACTATCAACGCGACAACATTAACTGAGTATCACTACCTGCTACCTTGTAGCTACTCTCATATGGATGGGTATCGACCTAACCCTGACAACAGATATGGTCTTGATGGATCAACGAAGTTATTGATGGGAGATAGGACATCATCTACCCATTTGCCTCGTGTCTATCCAGTTGGTCTTAGCGCATCATCCTCTCGCGTGTTCATTCCTATCCGTTCTAATAATTTGGATAGCGGATACCTATATTACATCACCGACTATTCAGACACACTGAGTGATAAAGATAGCGGCATATCAACTGAGACGGCTATCAGAATGAAGCTTGTTCCGAGTGGTGGTGGTAACGTGTTCGAGACAGTTGTAGTGGGTGATAACGGACTCGTAAAGATTCCTGCCTATCCGAAAACATTAGAGACAACTACAACACTATTAAATCCTGCTGACTATCCAAACTTCAAATACTATTCGTTGATGGTCACAAATGACACCGGCACAACTCAACTCAGTGCGGAATACATTTTTTATCCATACGATGAACCTTGTATTTATGACAATGTAAGACTCGCGTGGTGGTCACCGGTAAGCGGTGGGTTCGACTACTTTAACTTTGATAAAAAGAATGAGCAGTCGATAGAGGTTGAACGTAAACGTGTGCAGAGAGTTGTTGGTAACTATTCAACTGCTAGTGGTGGGTTTGCTTATGATACTGCTGACAGAGGATTGATGGAAGGGGACATTGAAACGCGAACTTACCTGACAATAGCTAGTGACTACATTCGAGAGAATGAATTTGCGCTTCTTAAAAATATGATAAGGAGCAAGAGTGTTTATATCATTAATGATGATGCTAGTATCTTGCCCGTAGTGATTGAGGAAAATAACTTTACTTCGCGTAGGACACGCGATGGTAAACTTTACCAACTGACAATTAAAGTACGTTATTCAAACGAAGACCTATGATTCACTTAACACTCTACGATAGTTCAAACAATCCGTTCATTCTAGACTTGAATGAAGCGGAAAGTATCTATCTAAATAAGCAGTTCAGTAGCATATCTGACTTTACTACCAGGGGAGGTTACTCGCGTGACTTCCGCATTCCGATGACTGCACGAAATAGTGAGTTCTTTTCTAGTATCTGGAATCCAAACGAGGTAGGTTTCAACTTCAAGACGCGAGTGAAAGCGGTTGTGAGTGTTGATACTATTCCAATAGCGCAAGGTCACATACAAGTCAAGAAGGTTTACAGTAAAGGGGAGAGATGGCACGAGGCTGATATCGTTTTTTTTTCAACGGTTCCAAACTTGATTTCTGCTATTGGTAGTAAGAAGATTTCAGAACTTACTCAGATTACTGAGTTAAATCACTCAATGATTTACGCAAATTGTCCGCTACCATTTATTGATGGTAGTGTGAGATATGGTCTTACTGATCGCGGTCAAAAGTGGAGTGAGTTAGAAGCGGATTGGGCAGCAGGTGGCAGACCAATAGCATCAACAACTAATCCTTTGTATGTCGGTGACCTTACACCATTTGTAAAAATTAAATGGTTATTCGATGAGGTGTTTAGTGATGCAGGATTCACTTACGAATCGTCATCACTTGAAACAATTATTCAACGCTACTATATGCCGTTTATCACGGGCAAGGACATCAAGACGGTTGAGACAA
>Ga0208858_1000053_pt1 | contig 29736 bp, 29 predicted proteins | sample LakMenEpi16Nov12_FD_150704 | JGI IMG/M metagenome (GOLD analysis project Ga0208858, IMG submission 150704) | Freshwater microbial communities from Lake Mendota, WI - 16NOV2012 deep hole epilimnion (SPAdes) | ecosystem: Environmental > Aquatic > Freshwater > Lake > Epilimnion/Euphotic zone ...
AAAACGAGCCGTTTTTTTTAGATTCTGTAATCCGCCGCCGCCTAGGATCACATCGCAAAACGTCATCATGTTATTATACTTTCATCTGCTTCATTTAGCGCTATTTTGGTAGTTAAAACCATGCGATTGAGCAGAAATTTATTTTATTGACACCGCTAAAATTAGTATATTTGCGGTTGAACGTGTTGTTTTATGTGGAATTTTATATCCAACCTTATACTCAGAAATCGATTTATTATCTTAGGGATAATTGCTCTTTTAACTGTTTTTTTAGGTTTTCAAGCGGCAAAAGGGATTAAGATTGACAACAAATTCGGAAGCCTCCTTCCAAAAGATTCAGAAACGCAGAAAACCTACTTAAAATTCAAATCTTTATTTGGCGAAGATGGCGCCACACTAATTATTGCCATCAAGTCAAAGGATTTATACACCGAAAAAAAGTTTTTGCTATGGAAAGAATTAGGCGATAGCATCCTGCGAATGGATGGTGTACTATCTGTTATTTCCGAGGCGAAATTGGTTAAATTATACAAAGATACTAGCAGGCAATCTTTTATCCCCGAAGTTATTTTTACTGGCCGAAATCATAATTTTGATACGACTCAAGAAGATGGGAAAAGTATTCAAGAGCTTAAAAAAGAAATTAGAAATAATCCCCTTTATGCTGATTTACTGTATAATGATTCTACTTACGTAAGCTTAATGCTTGTAAATATCGATGAGAAATTTCTGATCGATAAAAACAAGCAAGAGGTAGTTATTAAAATTGAGGAATTAGCCAGCTCATACAAGACCTATTTTGGCGACGTGCATTTTTCAGGTTTACCGCACATGCGTGTGCAAATTGGGAAAAAGGTATTGAGCGAAATGTATATTTTCATTTTTCTGTCGATCTTGATTTCTTCCCTTTTTATGTACTTCCTTTTCCGATCTGTAAGGGTAACCTTAATTAGTGTATTGGTAGTATTGGTGACCGTTGTTTGGGCATTGGGCACGATTGGTATAATGGGGTATAATATCTCATTAATGATGGGCTTAATACCTCCTCTAATGATTGTAATCGGGATACCCAATTGCATCTATTTGTATAACAAGTTTCATTATGAGTTTCGAAATCATAACAATAAGGCAAAGGCTTTGAGCCGAATGATTCGAAAAACAGGTACCGCAATGTTGCTTACTAATCTTACGACGGCTATTGGGTTTATGACATTTTTATTTACTGATTCTCAAAAATTCTATGAGTTTGGTGTCATTTCTTCTTTGAATATTATGCTTTGTTATGTTGTGTCGCTTTGTTTAGTTCCCGTCTTTATCTCGTTGTCTAAATCCCCGCACCAACGCCACTTAAAACATTTAGATAGAAAACTCGCAATTGGTTTGCTAGATCGATTGGTAAGTCTTACTAAAAATTATAGACCAGCAATTTATATAGTTACCATTATTTTAACCATCGTGGCAGGGATAGGGGTGTTTTTTATGAAGGTTACAGGAAATATAACGGGAGACTTACCGCCAAAGGACTCGATTCGAAAGGATATTGGTTTTATTGAGCAAAATTTCGGTGGCTCTGTTCCTTTTGAAGTATTAATATACTACAAAAAAAATAGTCGATTATTTGATAAAACGACATTAAGCAGAGTGGAAGAGGTTCAAACTATGTTTGCAAAAGACACGATGTTCTCCAAGAGTATTTCATTAGTTGACTTTATTAAGGTGATTAATATGTCTTACTATAATAATGACCCTAGATATTATACCACCATTAAAAATAAAGACAAACTGCGATTAAAAAAGTATGTTGAAGGCTTTAATTCGAGTATACAGAATTCGGCATTTTCCATTAAGGAATTAGTAGACACCACGAATAAAATAATTCGCATTCGAACACAAATGAAGGACATAGGATCGTATGAGGTAACCGACGAAGTAGAGATGGTTCGTACCCGGATTGATAAAATATTGAACCCTGATCGTAAGCGCATAGAGTTTCTTTATGCAAAAGCACTAAAAGGGAAAAAGGATTATTATGACTCTTTATTGTTGTTTGAATATACCGGGATCTACAACAACACGACTGCGCTTTTAAGTAATTACAATCAGAAACTACAAGATAAGTTCGATGCTGATCCGGAGTTAATTAAAACATATTATCCTTCTAAATCCTTCTTGCCTATCTTGCGAAAGGCCATCGATAAAAATTATTACGATGTTAAATTAACAGGTACCTCAGTCGTGGTATCAGAAGGAACTAAATACTTGATGGACAATCTATGGCAGAGTATCATCTTTGCCGTAATCTCAATTGCAGCATTAATGTCCATTCTGTTTTATTCGTTCAGAATGGTCGTCGTTTCGATGGTGCCTAATTTAATTCCAATGGTTATTACAGCCGGTATAATGGGATGGTTCGGCATTCCATTGAAACCATCAACATTATTAATTTTTTCAATAGCACTTGGAATTACAGTCGATAATACGATTCATTTTTTAGCCCATTATCGGCATGAATTAAAATTAAAAAAATGGGATTTACAAGAATGCGTGGCAATTTCTATTCGTGAAACAGGCTTGAGTATTATTTATACCTCCGTAATTTTATTTTTTGGATTTATTGTTTTTGTATTTTCTGATTTTGGAGGCACACAGGCCTTAGGATATTTGTCAGCAATTACCTATTTCGTTGCTCTATTTACCAACTTGATTTTGCTGCCAAGTTTATTGCTCAGTTTCGAGCGTAAATTAACAACCAAATCATTTGAAGAACCAATGTTCGAAATTTACGACGAAGAGGATGATACCAATTGGAACTTATTGGAATTAGATTCTGAGGAAGCCAAGAAAGAGGAAGAATAAATTAGGCTAATCAATACACTCCATTAATAACAAGTCGCCAGATTGATGCTCAATCGTTACTATGCCATCCATCACAACGCTGTTGCTATTACCCATTCGATAACCAGAGTTCAGCTCCTCGTTGTTTAGAGGATACAATAAGTTTTTTGTGCTAATGCCTCTTACCTTGCCCAAGGGCATCAGTGATAGATAGGTGTTGGCGGCATACCAAAAGGAGTAGTTTTTATCCAATAATTGAATCTTCGAATGGTCGTCAATTAAGGTTATGGACAAGGTGTTTCGGTATTTTACGATACACGAAAGATTAGCAAGAGCATGATCACTTCTTTTACCGGTTGCCCAAAAGACATGAACGGTCTGTATTTCCTTTTCGATTAAGTAGTCAAATGCTTTTTCTAAGTCTGTTTTGTTTTGATCTGGCGCATCAATAATCTCCAGATGGGGGTATTTTTCTAGGTAAAAACCAGCGTCAAAACCAGCATCAAAATCTCCTAGTACCACATGAGGAAACAAGGCAGTTTCAGCCACTCGTTTTAGTGCAGCATCCAACACTACCAACAAAGCATTTTCATTAATAAAACTATTTAGCAGATTAATCGAACAAGTAGCACCATTTGCAATAACGATGGCTGAGCGGCCCGTAAGGATTGATTGCTTTACTTCTGTCAATGTTATTATTTAATCGTTCGTGCAAATATAGCAGATTTGCGCGATTATAATTTTATGCAACGAACGCTTAAACCATCTGTTTTGCTACGGTGATATCTCAATAATTTATCGTGATAATATCCCAATTGACGAACGTAGGAGCTATCCGTTACACTCGTTGTTGTTGTCCACCAATAAGCATTCACTCCAGCATAACAGTAATTACTCGATGTAAATTCACGGCAGCCACGCGGATAGCCAGAAAACTGGCTTTCGTCTGACCCATTTCCATTGCCTATCCAATCGGCTTTTGATTTCATTTTTTTTCCCGCGATTTCTGAACCGCCTAAATAATCACCTAAGGTTGTAAACACTTGATCACTTGGTATTTTCCAACCAGCAGGCGCTAAACCACGAGGGTCATTCACTGCGTACCAATTATATAACACGCCTTTTTTAGGGTCATTCATAAAATAACACCACGCGCCTGTAGTTAATGTTGCCCATGCAGCACCGAACTGTGATTGTGGAATAACATCACCATTTTGATATTTTGTCACTTTAAGGTTTTCTGTCATCCAAATTTGGGCTCCTATTGTCTTACTTCCGTATACGTTTCCATCAACATCACTGTACTTGCAGCTTCCGTCGTCTGAATTTGCTTTTTCAGCAAAATTTGTCGCCGTCGAATCAGTACATCCCCGCTTTGTGCATGATGAGATAACGAGCGCTCCTATTAGTACATAGGACATAAATAAGGTTGATTTTTTCATACAATAAGTTTTTAGTGAATAATTTCTGCGTTTCAAATCCAAAAGAAAAATAAATTTGAACTCTCTCTTTATCAACGCCTTTAATTTAAAATTGGTTGCCTTCTTTACGATTTAATGCATTTCGCAGAAGAATTTAACGTTCAGGAAAAACGAATAACAAAGAAAAAGTGTACCCGTTACTTTTTGTTTCGTTATATGTTCAAAATCATTAAGAGTTTCGCCTAAAAAACGAAAGCCAACCGATCTGACATGGCACGGTGGAAAAGCAATGAGGAACCAAGGTTCAAAAAGAAATGTATCTTTTTACTCTGCTTTCTTTTTCTGATAATTTGTTTAACCTATAAAACTATTTATCATGAAAGTTTTTCTAAAATTGCCCGGCTGTCGCCAAATCATGAGTGCTATTTTTGTTAGCGTAATATTAACAAGTGCTTGGGGTCAAGAACCAAGTAAGTATGAACCCGCCCCTGAGTTCAGAAAAATAATGAATGAAGATTGGACTACTTATTTAGGTCAAGTTGAAAATGGTTTAGCATCTGGAATTGGAACGTTAATAGATATGAATGGCGATAAAAAAACCGGCTATTTCCAAGACGGAAAATTTTTAGGTGAATATATTGTTACTCCTTGTTGGCATCTGGTCGATATTTACTACGAATTTGAGGATTCGCTGTTGTTAGAATCATTTTCTATAGACATTAACATTCAGGATGATGTCCCTGAAGACATGTATTTGTATCTCAGCACACAATCCTCGGAGATTAACCAAACGGGTTTTTATAATGGCATTCAAACACATTGTGGTGGATATCGTGGGGTAAATGGGGTAAATAATTTCGGAAATTTTGTTGATCTAGGTCGCGCTTCTATCTTTTCAAGATGGTCGGAGCGATTAGGAACGGCCATGAAAATTCAAAAATCGGGTGTTGGGGAGAGTGGTGGCTATGAAGGCGATTTTATTAGTGTCCGGAATACGCTTCTCTGGAAAAAAGGAAAATATACCATCTCCTTGCGCAATACACATGAAAAAGTAACAATCGATGGTATCGTTCATACCTTTGTCGCCATGCAGGTTTTTTCTCACGAAAAAAAATCCCTCATTCAAACTGGAAGTCTAGCATTTCCTGGCGAACAACTATTTCTTGATAAGAACCAAGGGATATTTGTGGAATTGTATTACAAACGCCTTCCCGTATCTAAAATTCCATATTTGCGCTTTCAATTTGATCAAATCAAGGTGAATGGGGAATTAGAGACTCCCTTGTTTCCAATCGCAGTTTATCCTTTTAACGCCCCCCAATATGCAAAAGCAACTTTTTCCGAGGGAAAATTTGATGTCCAAATCGGCAAACCCTTTGAACGAACCTCCTTCCGGTTTTATAAAAGCGAAGTAATAATAGAAGACCTAGAATAAGGATGGAACTCGGCTGAAAAAATAAACAAATCAACTCATCTTTAAATCCAATAACATGACCTATTTATTTATCCCTCAAGCAGGCGATCGAGAAGCAATTGACACACGATTAAGCGCCCTTGAAAATGCTACGAAAGCCTGGTTAATTGCCACTTACAACAAGTATCAAAAAACGGGAATTATTGCAGTTCGTGCACAGATTCACGGCATTTTAGCGCTTCATTATCGCTTTAATGCCGTGTTTGGATCGTCTCCAATTAGTATCAAAGACCAATTTGAAGTATCGCTGCAAAATCCTATTTTCCCAGTAGGGGATCATTGGGAGTTTGTAATGGAGTGATTGTTTTCGATTGTTTCGATGCGTTCTTTGACAAAATACATGTCGATTTCACCTTTGTTTTTAGCTGCCACTTTGCCTCGGTATTCACAAACAAATTGCTCTTTTATGAGTTCATAGGTGGTTCCTGAGATATTAATTTTGTTGATTTCGCCACTGCTTTCCATGCGCGAAGCGGTGTTTACGGTATCTCCCCAAATGTCATAGGAGAATTTTTTTGTGCCCACAATACCAGCAATTAAAGGGCCGGTATGGATGCCAACTCGAATATCGAAATAGGGCAAATTCTTTTCAATGCGCTCGGCTTTTAGTTCTGCGATGAATAACAAGATTTCTTTAGCCGCCAAGACCACATCAATTGGATGGCTCAAATTTTCTTTTGGCAAACCTCCAGCTGCCATATAGGCATCACCAATTGTTTTTATTTTTTCGATTTGGTATTTGTCCATGATTCGATCTATTCCTCTAAAACAGGTGTCAATCTCGGTTATCAATTCCTTTGGAGTTAGTTGTTCCGAGATTTTTGTGAATCCTTTGAAGTCAGTAAATAAGACAGTAGCACTCTCAAAGTTTTTGGTCTCTGCACTTCCCTTTTTCTTTAGTTCTTGGGCCGTTTCATAGGGAAGGATGTTTAATAATAATGCCTCTGAACGTTGTTTTCCTTTTATTACAACGATCATTAAAACTACAATTAGCAATAAAATTCCTCCTGCGGAAATTAATCCAACCCGTTGCTTTTGAATTTGAGAATCGGCGATAGCTTCTTTTTGAGCATATTGTAAACTATCAGCAAGTTGAACTTTTTCATAATTAAAATTCAACTCTTTTTCTACCATAGAACGTTCATTGTCTATGTTTTTAATGGAGTCATTCAAATTTTTATAAATCTCGAAATAAATGAGCGCATCTTTGTCTTTTCCGACGCTTTTATTGCTCTTATACAAACAATCACAGGCATCTCTTTTTAATGGTGGAATCTTTAATTCTTCTGCCGTTTTATAGGCTGAAAAACACCACTTAATTGCCGTAGAATAATCGTTCAGTTCATTGTAAACTAGACCGATATTCAATTCAGCAATAATTTGAAAACGACGGTTTTTTATTTCCACAAAGATTTCTTTTGCTTTTTTGGATGCTTCAAGTGCCTTGTTCAAGTAGGTCGCGGCATTTTTCGGATCCGTTTCCTTTTCTGCTCGACCTTGCTCATAATAAACATACCCAATGTTTCCATAAGCGATCCCGACTTGTTCTCGGTTCTTATCTTCATTAATATATTTTAGGCTTTCTCGGTATGACTGCAACGCGGCCTCATATTCCAACTTCGCACCATAGATATTTCCCAATAAACTTAAGGAAGCAGAGATTCGAACGGAATCATTCAAGGTCCGATTTATTTTTAGTCCTTTTAATTGATATTCTGCCGCTTTTTCATTGTTTTCTTGCCGTTCGTATATCTGTCCAATGACACTGTAGCAGTCAGCAATTAGTTTCTTATTTTTAAATCCCTCGGAAAGCTTCAGCGCTTTTTGTGCATATTCCAACGCTATCGGATAGACACCTTGAATGAGTAGGGTTTTGGCTCGGATTAAATGATTGGATTGTTGTAAGGAAGGCTCTCCGACTTTTTCATTCAATAGCTTGGCAAGATCCAATAATATAATGGAGCTATCTGGCTTTGAATTCGTCATTAATTCTGCGGCGCTTAGCAATGCTGTGATGCGCGTTTTTTTTTGAATAGTGGTATTCAAACCTTCTTCTACGAGTTCATTTAGGCTTTTTTGGTTGTAAGCCACGGTGCAAATAAAACAAAAGAGGAGTAGAAAGGTGCTTTTCATTATAGCGCTTAGCAACGAGATTAATTACAAACTTCGGTAAAGTTAAAATTATATATTTCAAGATGATTAACTAAGATGAGATCCAAAAACTTAAATTAGCCTTTTTATTTACTTAACTTTAACTTTAAGCACCTAGGCTAATTTTGAAACATGAAAAGTTTCTTACTTGCCTTTTGCCTTATTACTTCAATAGGATTCACGCAGACAATTAGTCGCGGTCCTTACTTGCAATCGCCTACTGAGAATACGATCACGATTATGTGGCGAACAGATGTTCCAAGCAATTCGACTGTTTGGTTCGGACAAAATCAGCAGCAATTAGCGCAAACTGCTACAGGAAATAGCAATACGACAGAGCATACCGTATTGATTTCGGGCTTAACTCCCAACACTAAATATTATTATGCCGTTGGAAGTCAATCTATTTACGGTGGCAATACCTTGTCTCATTATTTTTATACTAACCCAGTTATCGGCTCACAGGATTCGTTGCGCGTTTGGGCAATCGGTGATTTTGGGAAAGGAAATGCTGGTCAAGTTGCTGTAAAGAATTCCTTTCTTTCTTGGAATAGTCAAAACAAAACAGCTGTTTGGTTATGGCTAGGTGATAATGCATACAATGACGGTAAGGATAGCGATTATCAATCTAAAGTGTTCGGTCTTGCAGGCTTTTCAGATATCTTTAGTTTTATGCCTTTTTGGCCAACTCCCGGAAATCACGATTACAACGAAGTGTGGCAGGAAAGCACTTTTTTAGGCATTCCTTATTCAAACATTCCCCTAGAGGATCATGAAGGACCTTACTTCAACATTGTGGATGTACCCACACAAGCCGAGGCGGGTGGTTTTCCTTCCAACCTCGAAGTGTTTTATTCTTTTGATTATGCCAACGTTCATTTTCTATCGTTAAATTCGGAAGTCTACGATTTTGCACAAACAGGCACCGGAATCAATCGAATGATAAATTACATCAATGATGATTTATCTCAAAACCAACAAGACTTCACGATCGCTTATTTTCACCAACCTCCCTATTCTAAAGGATCACACGATTCTGATGATTTGTATGAGGACGTGATGCGCACGATGAGAGAAGAAATTATTCCGGTACTGGAATCTCATGACGTTGACCTTATTGTATGCGGTCATAGCCACGTATATGAGCGAAGCTTTCTGATAAAGAATCATTATGGAAAAAGTGATACTTGGGATCCAGCGCAGCATTTGGTGAATGGAACAAATGGTAATTTTTCCGCAGGAAATGCCTACATCAAAGATAAATACAATCAACAAAATGATGGTGCTGTTTACGTTGTCTGTGGCCATTCGGGGAGTGAAAATTCAGATGGAACGATGGATCACCCTGTTTTCTGCTATGACGACAATGGTGCGGGTGTAATGGGCTCTTTCGTAATTGATATTTATAGGAATCGCTTGGACGGAAAATACTTGCGTTCAAATGGCACAATTCAGGATCATTTTACCATATTGAAAAAGAACCTATCCGTAGAATCAACCGTGGATACCTTATGCCTTGGGAATTCCATGATGTTACAAGCTCCCTTCATCGGGGGGTCAGATTCGTTGGTTTTTTCATGGGAAAATGGATCACACAATACTCAAGTGTGGAATGTCGCTCCGGTACAAACAACTAATTATTCGCTTCAAACAACCGATTTACTAAGCGGACAAATGGTGATATCTTCACACCAAGTGGTCGTAGAGAATTGTGTTAGTAATATCATTGAAACTGCCATGCCATTTACGATTGCTCCAAATCCAGTGCATTCGACCTTGCAAATAACCGCTTCGACTGAAATACTAGGCGTACGGTTATTTGATATGGCAGGATTGGAAGTTTTAAACAGTAAACCCAATACCACAAACACCAACATCGATGTTTCGAGACTTAAGGAGGCGTCTTATGTTGTTGAGGTGCTGATAAACAATCGTGTTTACCGAAAAAACATCATCATCGCCCACTAGTCCTTAAGCTTGCTTTTTTATCTAGATCTTGGCTTGAAGAAAAATACCAATTCCCAATACATAAAGTAATTCTATAGCATTAGCAAGGTTCGCAGAAGGCCATATACAACTATGAAACACGGATTTTGGGCGTGGGCTTACTTTCTGGCCCGGGAAGTAAGTTAGCAAAAAAGAACCCATAAAAAATCGTGGGTTTTTACCACTATAAAACGATTTTTCCTATCCTACTGCTAATTTGCGACTTTCATTAAATAAAGCCGGTGGAATTGCTTCTTCTAAAAGCCATTTAATACTCATTGGTTGACTTCCTTCGTGTGAAACGTATTTAGCCGGGCCTAAATAAACATAAGCCATAGTTATTCCATTTTCATCAATATTTTTTTCTCTAACAAATAACAGAATTGTTTTGCCTTCTTCTACATGATTAATATAGGAAAGCCCTTTAGGTGAGTCAGGTTTTGCTGAGTTTTGACTCTGCCAGTGAAATAAATTTTCTGTAATAGCATAATCCTCGTACATCGTAGTAGGCGAGTAATCGCCTACCGATTTATCTAAAGTAACAAAAAGAGCTTCTGTTTTTAATGTATTGTTCAATGCAACGCCTTCTCGATTAGAAGATTTATTTTTTTCTGTACTCAGCTGCAAGGCTACAAAAATTTGACTTCGGGTGTATCGACCATGTACTTTTAAAGGAAACTCAAAATTCAAAGCAACACTTTTTTCAATACATTCACATTGATTTATTCTAACATCCAAATAACTCAATACTTCTTCTTTCAGTGTTTTATTTTTGAACACATCTTTTATTCCATCAATTGCATTTGTTTGGTTCATCTTATTAGGTGAATCTTGAAAGATGTCGTAAAACAACATCAATACAAAATTTTGATTTTCTAAACTTTTAAAATCAAAATTATTTTCATTTTTGAGGTATTCTCTAACTTTTTCGAAATAAAATATACTATCAGTAGACAGCCAAGTTGTTCCGAGCATCCTGCCAATTTGAATGTCTAAATTTGTTGCAATAAAATCTTTCTTTATACCAGCCTCACTTAATAGATAGCCCCAAGTATTCTTTGATTTGTAAACATTTACCAAGTCTAAACTTTCAAATTTTAATAGGTTAGCTAAGGTTAAGGGTAGGGTATAGCTATTATTAAAATTTTGAATTTTCTTAACCAACTTTCTTAAACCCGAACTCGAAGCCTTTTTTATGTTTGCAATTATTATTTCTTTTGCTCTTCTTTCTAAAACAATAGAACAGCCTAATGGTAAATGAGGAAAGTCTGTTTCAATTTCATCCTTCACAGCAATATGCGTTTTGCCGATCATTGCTCTGAACTTATGTTCAAAATCATATTCAGGATTTGAATTGCCGACAAAATCAAGGATAGTCAGACAATCCTTGCCTTCATGCAAACGAAGCCCACGGCCCATTTGTTGAAGAAATATAGTTAGACTGTCTGTAGGTCTTAAAAACAAAACTGTATCAATTTGTGGGATATCAACACCTTCATTAAACATATCTACTACAAATAGGTAATTGATTTCTTTTGATTTTAATTTATTTAATAACACTCCTCTTTCAGCAGCATTATCACTTGTTAAATCAGCAGCCTTAAAGCCCTTATCAATAAACTTTTTCGCCATAAATTGAGCATGCTTTTTTGAAACACAAAAACCTATGGCGCAAACTTCATTTAAATTAGAAAGGTATCTTTCGCAATTATGTAAGATATCAATGACGCGTCTATCATCCTCAGAATAAATTTTTTCTAACTCGTTAATATCGTACCTTCCTTTGCGCCAACTTACATTTGATAAATCAATAGAGTCTGAAATTCCAAAATACTGAAAGGGACAAAGTAGTTTGCGATTCATTGCTTCAGGTAATCTTAACTCAGCCGAAATACTATTACCAAAGTCTAATAAGATATCTTCGCCATCCATTCGTTCTGGAGTCGCAGTCAAACCAAGTAAAATTTTAGGCGTAAAATAACTTAGTATAGGCCTGTAACTTTTTGCAGGAATGTGATGTACTTCATCAATTACGATATAGTCATAAAAATCAGCTTTAAGATTTAACTGATTAAGCCTATTTGCTATAGTTTGTACAGATGCGAAAATATGATTGTGGTTTGTAGGTTCGTGCCGGCTGAACCACAATGATCCAAAATTTTGGTCCTTTAAAATATGCCGATAAGTATGAAGTGCTTGCTTTAAGATCTCTTCACGATGCGCAACAAACAAAAATTTAGCATTTGGATTTTTCGTATAAAACTGTTTGAAGTCAAACGCGGAAATCACCGTTTTTCCTGTTCCTGTGGCTGCAATTACTAAATTTCTAAAATTCCCTTTAGTTCTTTCTGACAATAGGCGCTCAAGGATTTCTTTTTGGAAATTGTGTGGAGTAATATCGAAGAAATTTGAATAATTATTTTCGGACTTTGAATATTTTTCTTCGTCTATAGCGTTCCGCAGTTTGTCTTTGTGTATGTTAATGTCAAAAAATTCAAACTCGGAGTCATTCCAATAAGTATCAAATGTTTTTTGAAACTTATCTATAACATGCGGAATCTCTTGAGTAGTGATTTTTAAATTCCATTCAAGTCCACTAGTTAAAGCAGTACGAGAAATATTAGAAGAACCAATGTAACCAGTATTAAAGTTAGTATTTCTCAAGAATAAATATGCTTTTGCATGGACACGTTCTTGTTTTGTATTATAGGATATTTTTATTTCTGTGTTGGGTAATTTAGCTAATTCCTCAATTGCTTTAGGCTCTGTAGCTCCCATGTATGTAGTGGTAATAATTTTAATTTTCTTACCTTTTTTCGTGAACTCTTGTAAGGCTTGTAAAAAAATTCGCAAACCCGAAAATCTAATAAAGGAAACAATCCATTGTATTTCATCAGCCGATTCAATTTCCTTCCGAATTTCACTTTCCAATGAAACACCACTTTTATTGCCAGTAAATAATTCGGATTGTCTAAGTCCGGTTGAAGGCAATAAAGACGAAACGTGTTTTTCTAAATCCGCGTAGGGTGAATTTATTTTTGAAAAGACAGCCTTCAAAATTTTACCCTCAGACAGCAATAGATTTTCTTCTATCCCTTGATTTTTAATTTCAGAAGCCAAAAGTTGAATTAACTTATTTGCTAATTCAATTTGATTAGTAGCAGAATCTTTGTCTTCTTTTAATAAACCAAGTGTAGTTTGAAGTATTTTAGAAAAGTATTGAGCAAGGAATAGCGCGGCATCTTTTCGCTTAAGTGGAACAGACTCTATGTAATATTGATCATGTGGAAGGCTTTCAATTTCATCAGAAATTAATTGATTAATCAATTGTTCGTATACACCTTCAATCATTATTTATTATTTAAATACTCATTTAGAATCGGAATATCTGCTTCTGCCCAATCTAAGTTAACTAATTCTCCTTTACTCAACCAAAGAAAATTAGCGTGCTCAGTTAATTTGATTTTGCCATTTACCAATTCACAAATGAAAGGTATGAGTTTTATTATTTTAGTTTCTGAATATTCGTGGGTGTTACTATTAAGTTGCTTCTTGATTTTGATGTTTACATCTAATTCCTCTAGAATTTCTCTTATTAAGCAAGCCTCAGCAGCCTCGTTCTTTTCTATTTTGCCTCCCGGAAACTCCCATTTTAAAGGCAAGGCCATTTTTTCACTTCTTTGAGTGACAAGAACTTTATTGTTATGTTCTATAATGGCGCAAGTAACTTTAATCATTTCATTATAACTTTAACATTCCAATCATTATGTTTTGGGTAGCCGTTTCATTAGTAATGTTTCTTTGAAAGAATCTCGACTAAAGCTAAAGAGAGAAACATTCTGTTTGATATTTAACATTATCTTTATTTTAAAGGATACCTTAAAGTAAAAGTACCATATAAATAATTGAAATATGTCTACTTTTTACTACTCCTCCATGTACCGAAACCCATTATTACTTGCAATCGTTAACATTGGCTCAATCGTTTCTCTGTATTTGTCTTTCGAGAAATCTAGTGTTGGGAAAATGGATAAATAATCTTCTAGGAATTTATTTTTGGGGTTCATTTTTTTCACAATCTTAACTCCTTCTTTTTGAACTTCGAAAAAGCCATCAAAATAGCTGTCTAAAATAGGGAGTTTATCACTTTTCGTGCTGTTAAAATGCGGGTCTGCGGGAACCAAATTCCACATGAGGTCGTGTGCTACATATTGGAAAGGCACAAAATGTTCAACTGCGTATGTACCCGTGATGAGTTTCTTTCCGGTGTAAATACAATCAATCGATCCAAGCTCGGTAATCACGAGATCCCAAAAATCCTTTTTGTGTTTCAACAAACTGCCACGTTTATCTGGCCGCTTCAATTTATTTGGTAAATCAGGGACATTTGGATTTTTACTTTGCAAATACAAGGCAAGATTCCAATAGCAAAAGTCTTTCAAAACACCAGCATTTCGTTGAAAATAATCCACCCAATCCGGCTGCATCAGAATGCAATCTTTGTAAAGTGAATAGGGCGGATAATTATAATTTTCTTGAGAAAGTTGATACATTAACCTCTCATTGTGAGCCCCCAGCCACGGACTTAAAAATTTAAACGGAACATTATGATCGAAATGGTTCAGTTCTTTGATTGTTTCTTTGTTCGTGGAAGTAATTAAACGATTGATGATCTCCTGTTTAGAAGTATCCACATCAAAGGCTTCTATGTCTTTCAATTTCTCAATGGCTTGTTGCAATTTATCTTGCATCCCAAAAGAAACGTGAAAGTAATTCACCGTAAACCATGCATTTGCAATCATACGAGCAAAAAGCTCTTTCTTGGGAATTTCATCTTTTCCAGCTTCTATCGATTCGATAATCGCCAATAACCAATAATACTTATAGGTCGCACTTGTATTTCGAAAACAGGAACTTAATTTGCTAACCGAAACCTTGAGATCGTGTGGAAGATTCATTTGGATAAAAATAGTCTTTTTCTAAAACTTAGGATGGTTAAATAAAGGTTGATTTAAGTGTGATGAATAGTTTGCCCGCAAATTAGAACAATAAGATTGACCTCACCAAATCTTTGACTTGAGTTGTCAAACTATTTTTTCGTGTAGAATTTAAATTGACTTGGATTGTCAAAGGGAAGAAGCACTTTTGAAAATAAAATAAATATGAAAACTTATACCACTTGCATTTTTGTATTGATAATACAATTTTCTTTTACTCAAGTTGAAAGGAAAAATACCGAATTTCCAAAAATTCAAACTATTCCAACGAGAATATTAACGAAAGCAAAAGGGTTTGCTTTAAATGAAAGTGGCCAATGGGTTTCTGCCCAAAACAAAATACCTTATCCAAAGCCAACACAAGAGGAAATAGATAATTTTGTTTCTTATGATCTTAGGGATATTAAAATCAATGATACCTTGTATTGCTTATTCATGAAAAAATATAATACGGGGTGGTTTACTTATCCAGCACTAATGGAAGGTTGGAATAATACAGTAGAAGCCGAATGGTTTGTATTGAAGAAGGCGGAAATTGATAGTGTAAAAATCTTCAATGATTCGATAAATTATATAAAATTGACTCCGATACATCAGGGTTTTGTAGAAACTGCTTATTACCACAAAAAATGGAACAACGCAACTTACATTGCAGAAATTCAAAATTCAATTGCAAAACAATTAATTGATAAGGAAGAAGTTTATGGCGATTTAATATTTCATATTGCTCCATACAAATCAAGTAATATAGTACGATTCAATTTTTATTCATTATTTTTGAGTAGCCCTTCAATGATTTCAAATGAGTATAAACCCAAAGACCCGAAAGGAAAGTATTCATCTAATGAACTAAAAATATTCGGGACAAATATTCTATTTGATTATTGTTATTACGAAACAGATTTGCTTTCATTTGAAAAATTATTTGTGATTCATTAAACTGTGGTGTGTCACATAACAGGAGTGAGACTGAAGCTATACTATTAAATTTCTCATTCATAAATTTTTAGAATATGAATAGTTCGGGTTATGCGTACATAATAGTGGAAAGTTTTAACCCAAGAGTCAAATCAACTACTCCAACACACATTAGGCCAATTTCAGGCCAAGGAATTTATAGTACGGAAATGATGGTCGAGTGTTCTCGGAAATTGTTGAAATATCCCCTTGGCACAAGATTTAAAATTTATGCCAAGATAACTGATAGAGAAGGGGGAACACCATTTATCTACACTAACTATACCTGGACTTTCGAAGTATTATAAAGATGCTTTTGAATGGTCATTGTCTATTTTAAAGTGATACTGTTTGATTCCTAAAAGTGAAAAGTGTACTCGAGCACACTTTATTATAGCCTAATTCTTCATTTCCTTGTTGCTTAGTTTTTGCAATCTTGACTTACCTTTCAATTAATGGATAAATGCTCCAAGTCTGGATTAGAGGCTGCCATTCTTTCGGACAATGGTTCTTTGTGTGTGAGGCCTTTCCAAATTCATCACATCCATTATAAAATAAAATAGAGCTTATCATTTAAATAAAAAACAAGCATAAAAAAAGGGAAGCCAAGACCTCCCTTTCTAAAAAAAACAGTTGAAAATGGACTTAATACGTCAATTTTTCCAGACGCATATCGATTTTCTTTTCTTTTCGATAATATTCTGAAACTGAAATATAACCTGGTTTGCCGGGTTGGATCCACCAATATCTAGACTCACAGCTTATTGGAATTCTACTTTCGCTTACCTTGCCTGCTTTAATGGAAATTACGCCCACCATTAAATCGCTTTTTGCTGATTTATCATCTTCTTTTCTATTGGCATCAATATAAATGACGTCGTAGTAATCTTTTTCTTTATTTCTAGAGGTGAAAGAATAATCAAAAGCCCCAAGAGATTTGATGTAATACCCCAAAGTGGTTGAACCATATATGCCCATACCTGCAGGAAGTATGATGTTCGTTTTTTTCTTTTCAACCTTTTTAAAATCAACTAAATTCTTTTCTGCATCAAATTCCACCACAATCATGTCACCTAACAACATTTCAAAAGCAGAAGCGTTTGATGATCCACCCAAAGCGCCTGCTGCAACTTGCAATGCGATTCCTCCAGCACTTACTTGTTTCAGAAATTGCTCGCCAATCAAGAAAATATGTCCATTTTTAGAAATGATTACATCATGAAAAAACGCATAAAATGGTCGCTCTTTTTTTCCATCTTCATCCGTTAGTGACACAAATTGATCAATATCACCCTTCCAAGCATAGTTGGTAACACCTAAATCTTCCCCTTCTAATGAAATTTCTTGCATGTATAAGCCTTGACTTTTATCTTTAACGATATCATCATTAGGTTTATAGTATTCTCCCACAATCGTAATGTTTTTCTTGCCTTCATTCAAGAATGATTTCAATAATGAACGTAATCCAGTTGCATCATCTCCCATACTTATTTCTGTAATTTGTGATCCATTAGATAAATTAAGTAAAAGCAAGAAATTTGACATTTCACGAGTGGTCAAGTTTTTTTTCTTAGTGACCGTTGCTGTTAAATAATTAGCTGAAATATCATTAATTTCTACCATTTCCAACATATCTGACGTTTCGTTTGATTGGTAGCTCCACATTTCATTTGCTTCGTTGTCATACGCTACAATTTCATAGCCTACTTTTTTGTTTTTAGTGAACGTGGAACGAATAAAACCTTTATCTCCATTTGGATAGATGGAAACGTTCTCTGTAGCTGATTGCAAATTCATCGCCACTTTATTCAAATCCCATCTACTAATTTCATCTTTAGCGATAGATTTAGAGCCTTTCATTTCGCCACTTCTATCAAAGGTAACAAACTCATAACCTGTTTTTGAATCATAAAAATGTAACATAAAAACGCTTCCATTATACACCATTTCTAAGAGAACAGAATTTTTTGGTCTTACAATTTCAAAATTCGATGAAGGATTGTAATTATCATCAAACATTTCAATTTCATAAGCGGTAGTATTTCTATCTACTTTCTCCTTGGTAAAGAAAATAAAGTAGCCAACCAGTTTGTTGTTCTCAATAATTTGCCCTGAATGTTTGGCGGTTCTTAAGTTCAATACATTCTCTACACTCGCCTGTTGGGCATTTACTGATAACACGCTCATAAGCAATGTAAACAGTACCATTTTTACATTTTTCATTTATTTATTTTTAGGTTTTACAAAGGTTAGTTTTTTATTAGCGTACAAATATCGCTCAATTTCTTCGAGAATAAAACTATAATTTGTACGATAAATCGCTTCTTTATTTTCTTTCCAAGCTGCATCAAGCGTGGGATAGTCCTCACTTTCAGCCAATAGAATAATGGCTAACAATTCCTTTCTAGGTGATTCCAAGGTAGGAATTTCATTTTTGTAAAGCGAAAAAAGAGCGTCACAATCGGTTGGCGAGATAGCGTAAGCAAGCGCACAAATACGATCAAAATCTTCTGGAAATTTAGGATTTTGTAACTGAAGATATTTTCCCGCGATTCGCTTTTTCTTAAGGTAACTCAAGGCTTTGAAGGTTAACATTAAGTGCTCTTTTGCCTCTTTGTTATCGCTGTGATTTTCCAACATTTTTAAAGCGTGATAAATAACTTCCGAAAAATTCTTGTTTACCCATGAATTTTGAATCATTTCTATTCCCACTTGCTGCTCTATAAGCCTATAATTTTCATCATAAGTTGGGGCGTATTTTGAAAAAGTAGTGTCTACATGTAAGAGATTCGCCAACTTATAGAAACGTTCTCTATTATAGGGATGGGTGGCTAAATAAGGTAATTTTGATTCATCTTTCGTAAAGGTACCCAAGGAACTTTCTCGCACATATTCGGCATCCAATGTTTCTATGGAAGGGATAGATTGAAAATGAAAGTAGCTTGTATAATGTAACGAATCGCTCATGTTTTTACTTCTTTTTTCCATGGCATGAAACATCGAAAGCGCATCGGTATAATTGAACTGAGCATTTTTTACATACATCAATCCAAGAGAATCTGCTTCAAATTCATGACTTCTGGATTTTTCGCGCGACTCCAAAATACGGGGCAATAGTAAAGCGTTTAGCGCACTTACTTGACCATAACTCGTCCTTAAAATTCCATCGATTTCTTTTTCAATGGTTTTGTCCGTTTCATTTTTTATCGACTCAACAATTGATTCTTCCACGTGCTGCAAGGTGTTGTGAGCAATTTCATGACTGAGAACCAAGGCAATTTGCGCTTCATTTTTTAAATCATTTAATAATCCTACATGCACAAAAATAATATTGTCACCCATCGTGAACGCATTGAAATCATTGGAACGATACAATACCATTCGGGTATTTTGTGGAATTTCAGGGTTGAGCGTTACAATTCGGTTGAAAATTGAATTGACTTTGCTATACAATTCGCCTGTGGCAATAATTGAACTAGAATTCAACATTTTCAATTCAGCTTCAATTTTTTGCTTATGCTTCTTTTTGTAAAGTTCGTTCTGTGAATTGGTCAATTCTTGACTTGGTGGAAACGTCAAATTTTGATCGATTAATTGCTGTTTTATTTCAGCTAGTTGCGCATTATTTTCCTCCACCTGCTGTGCGTTTAGGTCCAAAAAGGAACAAACAAACACCATTGCTAAAACTATTGTTCTCCTACTCAAAAATCAATTTTTAGTAAAATTAGAGATAAAATTCTGAACTTAAATTAGAGTTGATTCTGAAAGGGTGAATTTTAATAAATTCCAATTTTGACTAAGTATGTCCAATTTCTCAATGGCTAGCATCGCTTTTACATTAAATTTGAAGTGTGGTTTTGCCATTGGAACCCTAATCTAGGTTTCCTTTTTTGATTTTTATGATTAGGATGATTTGTATTTTTTATTTGTTAATCGTTTAAAATTTAGACTGTTTTCTCCAAAGTTAATTAGCAAACCAATTTCTAAATTGTATGCTTCCAAATAATTAATGGCTTGAGCTAAATCAACATCTTCCAGCTTGGTTTTAGCTTTTAATTCCACAGAAATAACACCTTCCACCAAAAAATCAACTCGCCTTGTGCCAATCCGCTCTTTTCTGTAAAAAATAGGCATTTCAAATTCTCTACTAAATTCAATTTCCGCCAAATTCATTTCAATGGCTAATGCTCTCTGGTATATGACTTCTTGAAATCCATTGCCCAAAATTTTATGTGCCTCCATTGAACACCCAATAATTTTGGAAGTTAATTCTGAATATTTATACGCTTCTTTAATCATATTAAATTGTCTAAACTGTGATTTACTTGTTGTACTTGATTAGGATGATTTATTTTCTCCTCTAACGTATGAAAAAAACTTTCATTTCGTTTCTTCCTTTTTTTCATAGCAATCATTAAATCATAAAAATCACAGTTTAGACACTTTTCCTGTTCATTCATTAACTGTCTGAACCCGATTGAACTTAACCCTTTTGTAAACCTTCGCACACGGAACAACCTTGGTTCGATATCGACCATCAAAAATTCCCTGGCGGACCTGCTCTTTACGAACAGCGCTTAGACGAATTTTATGTAAGATTTGATTATTCGGTAAGGCGCGTTTTTTCTTTTTCATACAGCATTTTATATTTCATAGTTAATTATTTTGGACAATGTTATTTATTACTGAAACACATTTTCGGGGGATGCGAATCGAGCTTATTTTTTCCTCCTTGAATGAAAAAGCGAAACGATAGATCAGTTCGTTGATACTCAAATCAGGCGCTTCACCAAATTCTTTGTTTAATCGATCCGCATCATCCGTAAACGGATTAAAATCGGAGCAGCGTAACTCCAAGACCACTTCCCCTGGCATATGGTCCATGCTAATTCCTTTGTTTACCTCCATATTGAATTTTTCGCTGCAGCCATCTTTTCCAAAGAAAATGTTGTAGAAATGTCCACATGCTTTTTCACGGTTCATTTTGCCAAAATAAGTCCCTTCCGAATGGAGGATGCCTTTTAGCTTATTGAATGCATTGGCAGAAAACATGGTCTCAAATGATGATAACAAGCGAGAATTGATTTCTTGTTCTTCTTCGGTAAAGCGTTGAATAAGTATTGTTTTCATAGGCCGTGTTTTTTTCGATTCAAAACTACCATTCAATTGTGCAGTGCATGTGCACACATAAAATAATAGGTTGATGCGATGTAAAAATTACTTGAATAATCTTGTTGGATTTTTTTTCTGTCTCCCCAAAAGGCAATTCTTGTGCCAAATCAAAAAAGAGGGGTTAATTTGAATTTATGGATCTATTATGATTCAATTTTTATAATTTTATATCAAATTTTGATAATGAAAACATTAATATCTTGGGTGGCACAAAATAATGATTTTGAGAATGGGGAAGTACTAGCAAGCGGGCCCACTCCTAATTTTCATAAATATTTCTTCAAAGGGGATCGCCATTTTATTCTTTCCACCCGAAAAGGAGACGATATACGAACAGAAAAATTAGTTAATTATTTACGGATAAATTACCCGGATCGAATCATTGAATCCGTTTATTTGGATATTCACGATCCTATAAATCACCGGGAAATTCAATCCAAAGTAACGCCGTTTTTAGCGAGTTTAAAGGATGATCAAATTGCTCTTTTTGTTTCTCCAGGCACACCGGCCATGCAAGTGGTTTGGTATTTAAGCCACATGAGCATGAACTTGAATACAACACTATATCAAACAAGGGAAGCAAAACATACCGCATCAAAAGACAAACCGGAAATTATTAAAATTGATTTTGCGAAGTCCTCCTTACCGGTAACGGCCTTATATCATCAAGAAGAAATAAAGCGTGTCGGACCCAATGAAGACTATAAAATTACGCCAGCCATAGAAAACGTATACAGCAATGCTGAAAAAGTGGCGCAAACAGATGACGTTACCGTGCTCATTCTCGGAGAAAGTGGAACAGGCAAAGAAAATTTGGCCAAATACATTCATAAAAACTCCATCAGAAAGGAAAAGCCTTATATCACGGTGAATTGTTCCGCTTTTAATGATCAATTATTAGAATCGCGCTTGTTTGGCTACAAAAAAGGCGCATTTACTGGAGCGGATAAAGATACGATTGGTTTATTTGAGATGGCAGATGAAGGAACCATCTTCTTGGATGAAATAGGGGACATTTCTCCCTACATGCAGCAATCCTTGCTTCGTGTGTTGCAAGAAAAAGAAATAATGCCACTCGGTGGAAAGCCAAAAAAAGTAGATGTCAGAATAATTGCAGCCACCAACCAAAACCTGGTTAAACTTTGCGAGGAAAAACAATTTCGTTGGGATCTTTACTACCGTTTATCGGTCGTAGAATTGGATGTGCCTACGCTCATGCAACGAGGCAAGGCAGATTTAAAAACAATGATCGACTTCTTTCTAACGCAAAAGAAAAAGCAACTTAAAAAAACTAAAAAGTTAGTTTTGGACAAGGAAGCCCTAGAAATATTGCAGAATTACACCTATCCTGGCAACATACGGGAGCTGGAAAACATTATTTCGCGCCTTTATGTGTTCAATGATGAAACAGTTTCCGCGGAAGTTCTACCAAAGCGATTAAGTCAAGAGCCGGTAAACAAGCCCATGAATTGGGATTTCGTGGAGAAAGAACACATCGAAAAGGTGCTAAAACATTTCAATGGAAATAAACGTCAAACGGCTTTGGCAATAGGGTGGGCGATTAATACGCTCAACGCGAAGATTGAAAAGTATGACATCAGAAATATCGAATGACTTAGAACATTAATCATTGCAAGTTGATGAAGCTGATTGTCCTTTACGCCTATCTTAAAGCAAAACTCGGGTTTGTTGAAATTAGTTTTTTAGGACTAGTTCTTTATGCAACGAACAGAGTGTCCACTTGCCCGGTAGATGCCGCCGATGATGGCATTTCCGGTGAAGAAGTACAAGCAGCGTGAATCTGTACCACTCAACGTGCTACTCCAATAGTAGCCGAAAAAACCGACACTGCTTATAGTGCCAGTACTGCCGTAGCGGTAGCCAGTACAAGCTAATTTAAGCGGTGATCCAAAAGCACCCAGGAAGTCTTGTCCAGACCAACTTGCACGCTCAGAAAACAACTCTGACTCTGTAGGTAGTCGATAGCCACTTGGGCAAGGATTGTTTATTCCATTCACTCCTTGCCATAAATCTACGTTTTGTGGGGCTCGCCAATCATTAAAATAAAAATTATTAATATTCCATAAAATGAAACTTCCATGTGCAGGTTGGTCCACAGAACTTAAAGCACCCATGATGGGCGAGGTACGACACTGATGACCATCGGAACGGCGCCCCCATTGGTATAAATCCCCGTAGGAAGCAGAATCGGTGCTACTTGTGGATACTTGCGTAGCGCCGAGGTTTCTATCCATCCAAATCCTTCCGGTAGTAGGGTTGATAACATCTTCAACCACTGTTGCGCCGGATCCACAAAAAATAGAACTTGTAGGGTATGAACCTGTGAACGTAACATTATTGATCATGGCAATAGTGTGGTTTACTACCGTACCGTTCGTTAATACTATTTGCATTTCAGTTTGGGTGCCATTGAAACGTATGCTATCAATACCATTAATTGGATTTAATACTGATCCGCTTGGCTTGTTTACAGAATGCCCTATTTGACCTAGAACCGTTCCACTCATCATCAATGCTAGTGCGATGTATAAATTCTTCATAATTTACAGTTTTTTATTGAATGATAACTGTTTTTGTTATCGTTTTATAATCCATGGTAATGCGGCAATAAAAGGTCCCTTTTATGGAATTGCTGAACCACTGATACGTTTGCTTTCCTTGATGAGCACCGCGATAAACTTCCTGAATTCCCTTACCGTTTACATCGATGATATCAATAACGATATTTCCAACCTGAACCCCGAAAAATTCGATGTTCACCAAATTACTGGATGGGTTTGGAAATAGCTGTAAATTGCTATTTTCAACAATTACTTGATCGTTCAATCCCACATTGCTACTAAAGTCATAGTTATTAATGTCCGTAATATCCCAAGTTGTTACGGTCCCGTTAATTTCGTTTAATATCATCGTGCTGTCAATAAATTTTATGCTTCGAATCGAGGCTATTGGAAATGAAGCTGTAGAATTGTTCGTCAAGGTAACCGTTAAATTCTGTGCTTTTAGGCCTAAACTAAAAAAAAAGATGATAAATAAGAGTGTCAATTTTGTTTTCCTTACAAACATTTCGAAAATTTTTAGATGAAATATATAGTGTATTTATTTTCTCTAAATTAAGTAAAATTTATTGATTTCATTAATTGTCAAGTATTTAATAGCCTATGGGCGATTAATACGCTCAACGCGAAGATAGAAAAGTACGGATTAGATTCATAAATTTGTATTTATGAATCTTTTGACAATTTATTTGGATTTTGACGGGACGGTTGTCGAACATGCCTACCCTGAACTTGGTGTGCTCAATCCAAGAAGTTTTGCCGTTATCCGCCAATTACAAAATGCGGGACACCGAATTATTCTGAATACCTACCGAGCAGATCTTGCAGACGGTTCACTTCAGGCAGCGCTGAATTTCTTAAACGACATAAACAACGAACTATTACCGATTACAGAATGCACAGAACTTAAGATTCAACCCCCTGCGTGGAATTGGGAGAAAACCCTTGAAGAAGGAATTCTGTATATCGATGATGTTTGCTATGGTACACCAATGATTCCAAATATTGCACTACCCTTTGGATTGATGGTAGATTGGAAAACCTTAGAAGAATGGTTCATTGATCAAGGAGTTATTTAGCTTTCAGAAAATACTTCACGCTATCCCTAAGGCAAGCTCATCGACTTTTTTTAAGGTGTTTGTAAACAAGCTGTTGAATTTCACTTTGAGTTACTCCGTAATTCTTTAATAAATCCATCGCTTTAACAATATCCATTTCTATGTCCATCATATAAAAAGATTTTTTGTTGTGCAAACTAATATAATCCTTTACTAAATGTTCATTTTTATTTTCAAAGAAATCATCTTGCTTTTTCAAAAAACCAAGTGGCATTTCCAGATCAGATTTTTTTGAGTATTCACTCAACTCAATAGTTGATGATGTCAAGGTAATATTATTTACATGGATTGTCGTCAAGCTTATGGCAATGTTGATCATTTCATTTTTATCTAATTTGATTGCTTCATACACATCCCTTAAGTAAAAAGTTGCCCTGCATTTTCCAATTGTTTCACAATCAAGATATATTTGGCTGCCAGGCAAACACATTGTTACTTGATTCGGCCCTACAAATAGATCACATTTCACAAAATGAAATTCTTTACTCTTAATTAAGGCTGGACGCTTTAATTGCCGAATCATTCTAATAAACTCCCTTCTTGGGTAGGTAAATGAACTGACTATAGCTTTATTATAAGAAATATTACTTTGCATTGTTTCCATTTTGATGAGTTGGTACTATTTGTTGATTGAATTTGATATAAATCGCATCCTCTTTACCACGCACTTGACCTATAAAATTAATATAGCCTTTTAGCTTAAAAAGAAACGCGTCACACTTCTTGTCTGAAACACATTCTATTGAATCATAATGTTTTTGTGCGGCTGCTTTAATTCCGTTAAGTCGCAGATCAAACAACATAGCACGGACTTTTTTAATCAACTTCCGGTCTACATTCACTTTTTCATTAACCACCAAGCCTGTCACCGTTTGCTTTTTATTGTTCGCACGTTTTCGAAGCTTTTTTTCATTTACTCGAAAATCATGTTGGCTAATGATCAAACGGATGCCACTAATTACCTCTAGGGTAAAAGGCTCGTCACATGAAAAGCTTAAGTCATCCGCATACCTTGTATAGTTTATTTTTCTTTCTTCACACCAGGCCATTAATTGCTTGTCAAGTGAAAGACAAACCAAATTGGATAACACAGGAGAAGTGGGGGCGCCCTGTGGTAAATGTCCGTTAATAGTAGTTAGTAAAGTTATTGCATTCGCCATGTTTTCCGTAAATTGAAAAATGTCACTTTTAAACAAATCCCGGATTCTTTTTGCTTTAATAGAGGAAAAAAAGTTCTCTAAATCAAGATTCAAGACCTGTTTTTTTCCAATGTGAGGCAAGGCATTTTCCACGATATTAGCTGCTTTTATCTGATCTCGGGGATGAATTACAAATCCATGGGCGCAGGTGGGTTGAATCCCTAAATAAATTCCTTGTAGACTCCGATTCATTTTTTTTTGAATCCGTTTTAATAATTGGTTAGGCGCATCTATTTGGCGATTTCCACCGCTCTTCTTAGGAATGAAATAATGACGATAACTTGGCTTAGCAATTAGATCTTGAAGGGCATAAAAATCAACTTTTAAGTAGGAGCAAAGGTCAATTGGGCGATGTAAACCCAGAAAAGCAAGGGCCGCTTGCTCATAATCTTTTATGAAACGCCCTTTGCCCTGCCTATTTTTATAAAACCCGCGGGGCTTTCGGTTCCTTTTTTCAGTTTGATTTTCAATTTGATTCGCTAAGGTCATTTTATTCTTCGTTAATTTTAAAAAAGAGCCCTTACCATTTATCTTTAAAACGATACGCATGCGTGTGGAACGCAGTGGAACAAGCATGCTTAGCGAAGCTCCATTCTGCATCCCACCTTATTATGGGTTGCAGGTGCACAACCTCAGGTCGTTATCAATTCGACTCATAAATTTTAGGTAAGGGCTCAAAATTTTTATATTAAAAAGGCACATCTTCTTCACTTTCATCCTCTATTTCATCCAGTCTATTTTTAGGCAATGAAAAATGTTCAGGATCAAAGGATTCAAAGGAGGAAAAATGCGGGTTGTGCCTAAGTTTAATTCTAGTCAAGGACCCAGTTCTATTTTTTGCCAAGATTAATTCCATTAAATATTGAGTGCTATTCCCATCTTCATCGAGCACTATGCCATAGTATGCTGGCCGATAAAGAAAGATTACTTTATCGGCATCTTGCTCAATTGAACCACTTTCTCGTAAATCGGAGAGGATTGGCTTTCGTTCACCCCCTCTTTGTTCCACCGAACGACTTAATTGACTGGTCGCCACAACGCAAATCGTTAATTCTCGCGCAATATTTTTCAATTCCCTGCTAATGTATCCGATCTCCAATTCCCTATTATTTCTATATCTAGTAGAATTTAATAATTGGAGGTAATCTACAAAAATCACTTTTACCCCTTTTTCCTTTACATGCTTCCTACACATTTCTTTAAACCCGGACATACCATTTGTATTCCTTTCATAGATAAACAATTGCAAGTTTTCAATTTCATCAGCCACCTTCATGATGGATTCTTTTTGTTGTTCGGTAATGGTTGAATTAATAATTCTATCCGTAGGAATTTTAGTTATTGCCGCCGCAATCCGTGAGGTGAGCATTAATTCAGAAAGCTCTAAGGAATAGTACAAGACAGGAATTTGCTTTGATATATTCAAGGCCATATTTACTATTAATTGTGTTTTTCCCATGCCGGGCCTCGACCCTATTACCACAAATTCCCCCGGAAATAATCCGCCTAGCACCTCGTCGTAAAGAGTTATACCCGTAGGAACTTGCTTTTTAGAATTGCTCCTTAAATGATTGGCGGCATATTCTTTATAGATATCCGAAATCTTCTTGGAAGTGTAATCATTCTGATCAATGAGATCATATTCCAGCAGGACTTTCCGAACGTGTTCCATTAAAACACCTTGTTCATGGTGAGGATTCTCTATGATTTTTTTTAAGTGCGGCAAGAAATCTTTTTCCATTAGTTAAAAAATTGAATGTGTAAATACGACTTCGCATTATTCAATTTTCAAGCCAAGCTGAAAGCTCAATAAAACGGCTTAAAACAATCTTTTTAAATAGCTAAGTTTGATTTTAATATCAAATTTTGATATTGGTTGAGTGGGATTTGATTTTATGGGAAATGTTGGGGCCTGAAAAATTGTGGGGGAATTTTAAAAATAAACAGATACTACGTGATTGCGCTTTTCTTTTTCTTGCGCCTAAATAGTTGAAGCCATGTAGTTTCTTTTCACTAACTTAGTCCTTGTATTTTTTGAAAAATGACAGATATTGAGAAAGTTACTCGGCTCAGAAATGATGATCGATATTTTGGGGAGGTATACAACGATCATAGGCCTTATTCCATGCGGTTTATGTCTAAAATACATAAGGATCACGAAGTAATTCAGGATGTCTATCAAGATGCTGTCATTGTTTTATTGGAAAATGTAAAGAAACCTGATTTTCAATTGTCGTGTAGCATACAGACCTATTTAAATTCTATTTGCAGAAACCAATTGTTAACAAGTCGAGGGATGTATAGGTGTCCACTAATCATATTTATAAAGTTTAATTGTAAAAGTTTAGGATAAATAATTAAGCTATTCAACACTTAGATTTTCAAGTTCATTAGGTAGGAAGTTGAGCGGCCAGGGCATCATTAAGATAAATGATGCTTGAGATTGAATCATAAAGAATCCCTCATTCCTGTTTTTACAAATTGTAGCTCCAGAAAAACTCCCATCTTTTTTGAATTGAAGAACCATGCAATCAGATTGGTGGCTCAAATTCAAAAGCGTTGTTAATCCCTGGTGGTTTACCTCAATAAAAAGGGGTAATTCAATTGAGTAGGTTGGAAGCATCGCCTGGTTAGTCGTAACCTCCATTTTTTTTGCCTCTACAGGCAATTTTTTACCATTTTTAAAAATTAAAAAAACTGTTTTTTTCATACAAATAGTATTAATGAATAAATTAAATTAGTTGTATTTCGATTAAAATTGGAAACCAACGTTAATTTTGACTTTAAAAGCCCGTATCGTTTTACCACCGCGGTGTCTTCACTCGGTTGGTACCATTTAAGGTTCGAAATACACGTCTAAATTAATAAAAATAACTAACATGGTTACAAAAAAACTGTATAAAATTCCAATAATTTCCTTGGGTAAGCTCGGGCTTTCCCTAGCTTATCTTATAAACTATTTTGCTATAATTGCTTATGGAAAGACTTTTTCATTTTTTCTGTTGTAAATTTCCAACATTAATAGATATTATGTATATTTGTGATGGACTATACCAACATAAATATGTTTATTTATTGGCATAACACAACATGATACTTCAATAATACGCTGAATGATGGAAAAAGGAATCAAATATTGGCACGCAATGAGCGACCCAGCAGTGCTAGAATTGTTGGGTAAGTTTATTCAACAAACAAGATTGCAGCAAAACAAAACACAACAACAAGTTGCTACTGCTGCTGGAATCAACCGTTCTACAATGGTTCAAATCGAAAACGGAGGTGGTGGCACAATGCTTTCATTTTTACAGATATTAAGAGCGTTGGAGCAACTTGAATTGTTGCAGCATTTTGAGATAAAGCAACAACAACTAAGCCCTTTACAGCTAGCAAAATTGGAACAGAATAAGCGTCAGAGAGCAAGTACCACAAAAGAAACTCACGTTAAAAAACCTAAAAGTGATTGGTAATGATTACAACTGCATACATTAACATTTGGAACAAACGAGTTGGGGCAATTGCTTGGGATGATAGCAATGGCTTGGCTTCGTTTGAATATGAAGCTTCCTTTCTTGCTAATAATTGGGATTTAGCTCCGTTAAAAATGCCGATTTTCGGTGCAGATAAACAGGTGTTTTCCTTTCCTGAATTAAGAGGAACATCAACATTCAAGGGCTTACCCGGATTATTAGCCGATGTATTACCCGATAAATACGGAAATAGTTTAATTAATGCCTGGTTAGCAAGCAATGGTCGCCCTGCGGATAGCATGAACCCAGTTGAGCTGCTTTGCTTTATTGGCCAAAGAGGAATGGGTGCATTAGAATTTGAACCTGTGTTGCCAAAA
>Ga0208858_1000054_pt1 | contig 29509 bp, 26 predicted proteins | sample LakMenEpi16Nov12_FD_150704 | JGI IMG/M metagenome (GOLD analysis project Ga0208858, IMG submission 150704) | Freshwater microbial communities from Lake Mendota, WI - 16NOV2012 deep hole epilimnion (SPAdes) | ecosystem: Environmental > Aquatic > Freshwater > Lake > Epilimnion/Euphotic zone ...
TGACCGATAATTTATCTTCCAAATGCTTCGCCCCTACTAACAACTGTACGGGCGAAGCATTTGGAGAACTATTTTTGGCAATGACCGATAATTTATCTTCCAAATGCTTCGCCCCTACTAACAACTGTACGGGCGAAGCATTTGGAGAACTATTTTTGACAATGACCGATAATTTATCTTCCAAATGCTTCGCCCCTACTAACAACTAACAACTGACTAATTAGAAATTATCTGGAGACATATCTGCTCCCCCACCTTCACCATCACGCTTAGAACCTAGTAATTCTAGTTGCTCGACATTGATAACTGGACTAGAACGGTTAACTCCGCTTTGGCGATCGCTCCAGGAATCAAACCGCAAAGAACCTTTAACGCCTATTTGTTTGCCTTTCCGAACATAATTACCCGCAACTTCCGCAGTTTTTCCCCATAATTCTAAGTTAAACCAGTCTGTATGTTCTCCTTCACGGGTACGACGACTGACTGCTAGAGTTAATCTACATTTAACTTTACCCGAATCAAAAAACTTCATGTCAGGATCGATGCCTACACGGCCAATAAGAGTGACAACATTAATGCTCATAGCTTTTATTTCTTAGTAACTTTGTATTGTACTAAGTAAGTGGACGTTAAATAACCAAAATGTGTAACGATATGTAAATTCACCTCAATGCGTTATTGTGGTTGAGTTTTAGCCATTTCACAAAACGAAATATACTTTGATTTTTCTCCGCCTACCTACTTATTCCGAATTCTATAATAACTAATTGTGAAAGTATTGAAAATATGTTAGAATCCCAAGAGTTAACTCGCACAAAAATTCAAAAAATACTTGACATTAAAAAAAATATACGGTTATACTGACTGACCATGAAAAAATAGAACATAAGATTCGTGAAACTAAAATCAAGATTGACAAAAGCTAGATAAAAAAATAGTCTAGGTTACTGGAGTCAGGCAAGCAAACATCATGGAATCTATCATTATTAACTTTTATCTTTGTAGTTATTAAGTATCGCAAATAAGGGGCAAAGAGAAGCGTGGATCTTTTCAGAAATTTTCGTCCATCATGGGATATGGGTATCGACCTTGGTACAGCCAATACCCTAGTTTATGTGTCTGGTAAAGGAATTGTCCTGCAAGAACCTTCTGTAGTTGCCATTGATCAAAATCTCAAGGTGGCACTGGCAGTGGGAGAAGAAGCCAAAAAAATGCTCGGACGGACACCAGGCAATGTAATTGCCCTCCGTCCCCTGCGTGACGGTGTGATTGCTGACTTTGACACGGCTGAATTGATGCTAAAAAGCTTTATTCAGCGGGTAAATGAGGGCAGATCGCTGATGCGTCCCCGCATTATCATTGGCATTCCTAGTGGTGTCACAGGAGTAGAAAGACGGGCTGTCATGGATGCAGCCAATCAAGCCGGAGCGAGGGAAGTATATTTAATTGATGAACCAGTTGCAGCGGCAATCGGTGCGGGACTGCCAGTTGCAGAACCTACTGGTAACATGATTATTGATATAGGTGGTGGCACAACAGAAGTAGCGGTATTAAGTCTTCAGGGTACAGTAATTAGCGAGTCAGTCCGCATTGCTGGAGATGAACTAACTGAAGCGATTACTCAGTATATGAAGAAAATTCATAATCTGGTAATTGGTGAACGGACTGCTGAGGATATTAAGATTAAGATTGGTTCTGCCTATCCGACCGCAGATGATAATGATAGTGTCATGGAAGTCCGGGGCTTGCATTTACTTTCTGGATTACCCAGAACTGTAAGCATCAAAGGCCCAGAAATTCGGGAAAGCATGGTAGAGCCTCTAGCGGTAATTATCGAAGCAGTGAGACGGACACTAGAACGGACACCTCCAGAACTGGCAGCAGACATTATTGATCGCGGGATCATGTTGGCAGGAGGTGGTGCATTACTCAAAGGTCTGGATACATTAATTAGTCATGAGACAGGTCTTGTGACTCACATTGCGGCGGACCCTTTAAGCTGTGTAGTGTTGGGAACAGGTCGTGTATTAGAAAACTTCAAACAATTGGAGAGAGTATTTAGCGGGCATTCCCGTAATATGTAGTAGGAATATATGGGTTCTGTATTTATTCATAAGACCTCGCGGTAAGTGGGAAACGAGCGTGGCTTGGCTCCCAACAGAGGGAAGCGACACGAGGGATTTTAATCCCTGTGGTATGCTAGAATGAAATCGTGAGTAAGAACAATAAACATCTACGTGTTGAAACATCCTAGTACGGAGAAATCCCGGCTCCTATGAAACAACGGTTAGGTTCAAGTCCTAGCGGCAGTATTGACAAGAAATAGCAAGTAATGGCAGGTTGTGGAGCGTACCGCATCTTGGCTTAGTGATGGACTCACAAAAACACTGAAAACAATAAAAGTAAGCGCAATTTCGACACCTTGATTGGTGGTTGTATTGAGCGTCTAGGCGGCGTTTGACGGTCGCAGCGAGATTAGATTAGGCTAAACCTTTAATCTAATTCTGTCAGTAGAATCTCAGTGGCTGTCTTCCCTGAGAGTGTCAAAATTATAGAATCCATTAGACAGCTCCGGTAAATATTGTAGAGACGTTCCATGGAACGTCTCTACAAGGGTTTTAGGTCACGCATATTTAATTTCCGGAGATGTCTATTGTTTTCAACAGAAGTATAGGGAAGTTGAGGGATAATGATCACGGAAAGTCTTACTAAGGAGTATAGATTAAATAAAGTACAAAATTAGGGTGTGTAAAGCTCTGCGAGCATGGCTACGCTAAAACAAAGCGTAACGCACCACTTCTGGTTAAATCAGAATGGCAGGTGATTAAATTTGCGTTCCTAAGCAATATTTTTGCAACTCCTGAATAATTTATAAAAAATATATACAGGTATGTTTATGTTTACTTTAAAGCGCTGGTGGGAATATAAGGGATTACAAATAGGGTTATTGGCCTTAGTTTTAGGTAGTGCTTGGACAATCAGAGAAACAAAAGGGGCATTATTACGCGAAATCTATCAAGGAATCACCATTCCATTACAGATGGTGCAGTCAGGGACGATTCCTGAGCAAAGTATTAAAGATGCAAGATCTTTAGAATTACAGACTCGCATCGTCGATCTAGAAAGCCAAAATGAAAAATTAAAAAGTTTACTGAGTTACGTAGAAAAAGAAACCTTGCCACAGAAGCCAATTATAGCAAGGGTAATTGGACGGAGTGCAGATCATTGGTGGCAACAGGTAATTTTAAATCGAGGGACGGCATCAGGCATTCAAGAAGGTTCTATTGTTAAAGCTGATGGGGGATTAGTAGGTTTAGTAGAAAGTGTGACGACTAATACTAGCAGTGTATTGTTGGTTAGTGATTTAAAAAGTCAAGTGGGTGTAACTGTCAGCCGCACATCAGCTAAAGGAGTTTTGCAAGGTGATGCTTCCGCTGAAGGGGTGTTAGAGTTTTATGAAAAAGTGCCTAATGTTAAAGTAGGCGATTTAGTTTCCACATCTACTTATAGTCAGAAGTTTCCCGCTGGTTTAGCCATAGGTAAAATTAAGTCGTTGGATTTAAAGAAACTCCCGGCATCAATCGCTAAAGTGGAGTTATTTCCGCCAATTCGGTATTTAGATTGGGTAACTGTTTATCCTCAACCAGAGAAACAATATTTAGAAACTCCGAATTTGACGAAATGATGGACAAGGTTAATTAGTGTAAATGACTCAAATCTACCACTCGCACCAGACTGCTTTTCTAATTTGCCAACAGAATCTGATTTTTTGGTTAAGCTAGATATAGGTTCTGGGGCGATATTGTTGTACTGACTAGTTTAAGTACAATACTTATATTGATTCAGAACCCTATTCGACTGCTAAAAACTGCAAATTTAAGACTTAAATGACCATCTTATCCCTTTTTCACCCATCCTTTAATTTTTATCCAACCCATATCAGTATATTTATCGTATAAAAACCCTGTACAAATACATCCCAGTATTTACGTAACTGAACCCACCCCTGTGATCGCAGATCAGGTTAGTTGTCATAAAAATTTATATTCGGAGTCATCAAATTATTCAAACTACTTTCATAGAGTATTCTTCAAATTTTAGGTGTCCATCTAGGATATCCTAGATGCGTATCCTCAATAGTCTTCTCTCCTGAAGCATTGATAATCCTCTGAAATCATCCCTACAGTTGATGAAAAAATCTATTGATGAAGATCAGCCCATTCCTTCTCCAGAATCCTATCCCGTACCTCTTTAGGAGTAAAATTGAATATCATCTAGTTTACAATCCTGTTACTAGGTCAATTTTATTGGTAGATTTTGATCAGACAACATATTTACAAGTCCCGGAGGTGAAACAAGTTAAATAATTCGGATCTCAACTGGGATATTTTGTCCAAATTTTGGCTTTAAAAGAGGTAAGATAATGGCTATACATAATTATGTACCTTAAAGATATTAGCGAAATTACCACTTGATAATTGCTATAATCTATTCTTCCCTCTAACATTCTTATCTATTATTTAGGTGTAAATTTTTATGGGTTCTCCAATGAATCGTCTGTCTATTTTTGTAGACGGAAACAATATGTTCTATGCTCAACAAAAAAATGGTTGGTTTTTTGACCCCCGACGGGTTTTAGAATATTTCAAATACGAACAGTCAGAAACTACATTAATCAATGCCTTCTGGTACACTGGATTAAAAGACCCACAAGACCAACGGGGTTTTCGAGATGCACTCATCAGTTTAGGATATACAGTTCGCACGAAAATCCTCAAAGAGTATTATGATGATGCTTCCGGTCGTTACTCCCAAAAAGCGAATTTAGATATTGAAATTGTCGTTGATATGTTTAATACGGTAGATCAATATGACAGAGTTGTGTTATTCAGCGGAGATGGTGATTTTGAAAGAGCTATCGAACTATTACGCTCAAAAAATACGCATATTACAGTAGTATCAACTGAAGGAATGATAGCCAGAGAACTACGTAATGCTACTGATAGATATATAGACTTGAACGATATCAGAGAGAGAATAGAAAAAACTGACGGTTAACTTAGCTTAGTATTTATTTACACATCTCAAAGTTAGAAACTCTCATTTCACAGTTTCAGCTATTTTATCAAAAAAGAATTGAGGAATTAGAAGTCAGTGATGAAAATAAATTCTCTAGGACTGACAAATCAAATCACATTTGATTAATTCTAATTCCCTTATGTTCTTTTATTGGGTCCACTCTCAAAATTAAAAGAGGTTAAGCTAATGAGCAAACAAGCCGATAGAATTATCATCTTTGACACCACATTGCGTGATGGAGAACAGTGTCCAGGAGCAACTCTCAATATAGACGAAAAGCTAATTATTGCCAAACAACTAGCACGTTTAGGAGTAGATATTATTGAGGCTGGTTTCGCTTTTGCTAGTCCTGGAGATTTTGAAGCAGTTAGCAAAATTGCCCAAACGGTGGGAACAGAAAATGGTCCGGTAATTTGTAGTTTGGCCAGAGCTAGACATGATGATATTAAAGCCGCAGCGGAGGCTATCAAACCTGCTGCTAAAGGCAGAATTCATACTTTTATTGCTACTTCTGATATCCACCTGCAATATAAGTTAAAAAAGACCAGACCGGAAGTAGTTGCCATTGCTGAAGAAATGGTCGCTTATGCCAAAACCTTCACTGATGATGTCGAATTTTCTCCAGAAGATGCGGGACGATCTGATCCAGAATTTTTGTATGAAGTTTTGGAAAGAGCGATCGCTGCTGGAGCAACAACTGTTAATATTCCTGATACCGTAGGTTACACCACACCCAGCGAATTTGGGGGCATCATTAAAGGCATTACTGAAAATGTCCCCAACATTGACAAAGCCATTATTTCCGTTCACGGCCATAATGATTTGGGTTTAGCAGTTGCTAACTTTTTGGAAGCTGTGAAAAACGGCGCACGTCAACTAGAATGTACCATCAATGGGATTGGTGAAAGAGCCGGAAATGCAGCTTTAGAAGAATTAGTCATGGCCTTGCACGTCCGCAGACAATATTTTAATCCCTTCTTGGGACGCGCTGAAAATTCCGAAGCATCACTCACGAATATTGACACCAAACAAATCTATAAAACTTCCCGTTTGGTTTCCAATTTAACGGGAATGTTGGTGCAACCAAATAAAGCCATTGTCGGTGCAAATGCCTTTGCTCATGAATCTGGAATTCACCAAGATGGGGTATTGAAAAATAAACTCACTTATGAGATTATGGATGCTCAATTGATTGGTTTATCGAACAATCAAATAGTATTGGGTAAACATTCTGGCAGAAATGCTTTTCGTACCCGCTTGAAAGAATTGGGTTTTGAACTATCAGAAAATGACCTGAATAAAGCCTTTGTTAGATTTAAAGAAGTAGCGGACAAAAAGAAAGAAATCTCTGATTGGGATTTGGAAGCCATTGTGAATGATGAAATCCAACAAGCGCCAGATTTATTTAAGGTAGAGTTGGTACAGGTTTCCTGTGGTAGTAACGCTCAACCTACTGCTACAGTTACACTCCGCACTCCCGACGGAGAAGAATTAACTGATGCAGCCATTGGTACAGGTCCAGTAGATGCGGTGTACAAAGCCATCAATCGGGTGGTGAATGTACCGAATGAGTTGATTGAGTTTTCTGTGCAATCTGTCACCGGAGGAATTGATGCTTTAGGAGAAGTGACAATTCGCTTACGCCATGAATCCCGTGTATTTTCAGGTCATGCAGCCAACACTGATATTATTGTGGCATCGGCTCAGGCTTATGTGAATGCACTGAATAGATTGTTTTCATCTTTGCAGCAGGAAGTGAAGGAAGAAGTAACAGCATAATATTAGGTGGGTTAGATAAATAAAATGGTTCTAACCCACCATAAGCAATTCAAAATTAATAAAGCAGAAGAAAAAATGGATTTGACGATCTGAACTATTTTGGATATAATGGAGATAACAAACAGAATTATTTAGCTCATCTGCCATGTGTAGAAGGAGTAACGATGCCGCCTAATCAGCGGCATCAGCCATTTTATAGGCTTCATATTCTTTTTGTAGTTTTCGCTGCTGATGTGGTTGCGTCACCAAGTATGCTGTCCACAAAAGCACATATCCGTCGCGTTTAGCCAAAATTACGAGATATTCTTCAATTTCTAGCCACAGACAAATACGCTTCTCGCCTTTCCTCTCATTTTCCCAAACTTTGATAGCAGGATCTTCAGCATTTTCAATTATCGGGCGTAGCCAGCAAATGCGTTCACAACGGCGAAAATCAGGAGTACGTTCCGTTTCTTGCCTACCTTCTGAGGTAACGTGCCAGAAAGTCGCTTCCTTATCTTGAAATAAGGGATGACGTTTAAGGCTAAATCGTATACCTTGAAACGTAGGCTTGCTATCAATAAAATCTTCTTTGAAAATGGTGTAAACTGCCTCTAGGTAAGCTTCCCAATTACCACCATAATCATTAAATAAAACTAGAGGTGGTAGCCATATAGGCTGTTTCATTGTAAAACCTCCGAGGCTTGCCAGCAAAGAAGATTTACCTTATTTTCCAGATAGAGAGTAGTTTTGGTTAGGCTATAACCGGAACGATCTCGCATTCGCTCAACTAAAGCAATTTTAGCTGCATTGCTAGAGAGTCCTCGATTTATATAGGAAATAGTTCCAATTAAAAGGTCTGCAAGTTGCAAGATTTCTACTTCGTGAGAATGCACAGTTTGAAGCCTTTCAATTATTTGGCGTGAAAAATCAAGGAGGTTATTAGAAAGTACATCATGTAATTTGGCAACTTTTTTTGCTCCTTGTGTATCTTTAATGTCCAAGTAAATTCTATAATTTGCTTGTGGACTGAGAATTGTCTTGAGCAAAGTAAAATACATTTTATAATACCAATCATCATGAGTCTGATTGTAAACCTCATGTTGTAGTTGGGATTTATCTGCTACAATAAGACCTCGAAAATGCAAATTTTCATTATCAAAGAAATAATCTATTAATTCGAGATAAAACGCTATTTTAGCGGGTGAAACCTTTATCCATTTAATTTCAAATTCTGGTTTTAGATCATGTTTTTTCTTAATTTCCCGGATATGAACTGAAATTTCTCGCGTTTTTTCTAGAGGACACCAAACGGCACCCAGCACCATTATTTGTTGATGATCATTTTCTAGATGGCAGCTTTCATCACAGTAAACGTTAAAAGTTTGGTTCATGTTTTAATTTTCACATTATTAATGCTCTGTAATTTAATAATATATCAACAGGTGCGTGTATCATTCAACAGAGAACTTCGATTAGACCTAAGAGAATGGAATTTGGGTATATTGGTTAATGATGGTGGAAACTCAATTACACGGTTCACGCTCTGCAATTGGGGAAAGATTAGTATATATCCAGTACATTACCTCTGCACCTTGGAATCGTAAAGAAATACAACGTCCACCACGATACAAAGGTGTAGGTACTGCATTATTGAGATATGCAAGACTCAGAAGTGTAGAATTAGGTTATGGTGGAAGAATTGGACTGCATTCACTTCCAACTGCGGAACGATTTTATGAAAACCAAAATATGCTCAATCTTGGTATTGATGAAGAATACGATAATCTTACCTATTTTGAATATGGTATGTTACGACTACAAAAATGATACAGAGAGTAATTATGAATAATAACCAAAATGTAGCTGAAGCTATTAATTTACTTTTTAACCCAACATCCCTTCAAGAAGCAATTCAAATTGAAGATGAAACCGACTGCGACGTGACAGCAGGATTAGATTGGGGTTTAGCAATTCCCGCTTTATTACAAAATCCTGGAATGTTTGGAAGAATGACACAGTTGCGCGTATCACTCAACCAGGAACTGCGGTTACTCATAAAAGAATGGAATTTGGGGATAGGGGAAAAAACAGCTTTAGAAGTAGCACAAAAAAGCTTGATTCAAAGACTACAATTACCCGAATCTATAGCTTTATCAGCACTGCAAGAAATTTTAAAGCAAGATGAATTATATAATGTTGAAGAATTTATATCTAATCGAGATGTATTAAAATCACTTTTGACTATTTTACTATTAGCTAGTGATTGGGAAGAAATAGCTGTATCTGCTGCAAATTCAGTACGAGAACAGGTAATTTATCAAGTAGGAATTAATCAGATTTCTGCATAAAAATGAATTTCTTCCTTTGCGTCTTTGCTCCTTTGCACCTTTGCGCGAAACAAAAACACTAGTTCATTTACCTAAAAATAGCTATAAAAAGGTGCGTTTCTTAACGCACCCAAAAAAACATTAACTATCAGTTTTCATCTTCCAACCTGGTTTCACCACCTGACGACTGCGTGCAATTACCAAAGAATCATCAGGGACATCTTCCGTCACCGTTGAACCTGCGGCTATGTAGACATCATTCCCCAGAGTAATAGGTGCAACTAAAACACTATTAGAACCGGTTTTGGTGCGATCGCCTATAATTGTTCTATGCTTCTTCACACCGTCATAATTAGCAGTAATTGTTCCCGCACCAACATTTACCTGATATCCGGCTGTCGTATCACCCAAATATGAGAGATGTGATACATTAGTGCGATCGCCTAATTGGGTATTTTTCAACTCCACAAAATTACCAATTCGACAATTAGCACCCACCTTAGCGTGACCACGTAAATGGGCATAGGGTCCAATTCGAGTTTGAGATTGAATAATACTATCTGTAACTACAGAATATAGAACAGTAACATTTTCCCCTAATTCACTATTTTCAATTAAACTCCCCGGACCAATGCGACTACCAGCTTGAATTATCGTTTTTCCGCGCAAATGAGTTTGAGGTTCAATAATCACATCTGGTTGTAATTCTACAGTTTCATCAATAGTAATACTTGCAGGATCAATTAAGGTAACACCTGCTAACAACCATTTTTCCTTAATCCGTCTTTGCAAAATATCGTTAGCTGTTGCTAATTGCAATCTATCATTAATTCCCAAAATTTCTTGGTAATCTTTCACATCTACAGCCATTACCTTACCAACCTGAGTGACAGCATCAGTTAAGTAATATTCTTTTTGGGCATTATTTGCTTCTAATTGAGGTAAAAACTTTGCTAAATCTGGCCAACGGAAACAGTAAATACCAGCATTCACGCGGTCATTTTCTCTTTGGGTAAGAGTGCAATCTTTGTCCTCAACTATTTTTTGGACAATACATTCACTGTTACGAAAAACTCGTCCGTAACCTTGAGGATTTGACAATTGTGCAGTCAGAATAGTACAGGAATTTTGATTTTCTTGGTGAGTTTGTAAGAGGTTGTTTAAAGTTTCCGTCCGTAATAAAGGGACATCACCATTTAAAATCAATAAATCCCCAGTGTAACCTTCTAAATGGGGAAGCAATTGTTGGATAGCATGACCTGTGCCTAATTGTACAGTCTGTTCCACAAACTCCACACCATGAATTGCATTCATAGCCGTTTTTACTTCTTGGGACTGATAGCCAACAATTACTAATCTGCGTGAAGGTAAAAGGGGTTCAGCACTTTCAATAACGCGTTCGACTAAAGATCTACCACCTAAAGAATGTAAAACTTTAGGCAGATTTGATTTCATTCTTGTGCCTTTTCCTGCCGCGAGAATTGCTACAACAACCATAGTTATATATCAGTAAATTTGCGATAAATGCTGTTTTGATTTGCTCCCTTCCAGGTCAAATCATATCAGTTAATCATCTGTAGTGGGAGTCTTCTGGAGATTTTAGATGAAAAAGAACCCATCCCACTGTTAGCGGGATAGTCTCAATTAATGAGAATACCTTAACAAGTAAGCGATGTATCCAAATTTCGATATTTCTTTTTCGGCACAAACTCGATATACTGACTTCAATCGGCATAAATTAAATATATGAACGTTGAAGAAGCATTACAAATTTTAGATACAGTTGTCTTTAATAAAGTTAACAGACACTTGAAAGATGTGGAGATAATTATCCTGAAAGGATCTTGGCAAGGTCTAAATTATGATGAAATTGCCAATAATGAAGGTTATACAGCCAAATATCTCCGCCAGGATGTAGGTTTCAAATTGTGGAAATTACTTTCAGAAGCATTAGGAGAAGAAGTTAATAAAACTAATTTTCGTGCAGCAGTTGAACGTTCGCATCTTAACAATAACAACATTCTACAAACAGAATTACATCAAAATATTTCTAATCCCATCAAAAATGAATTTTTACCAGAATACCCAAAAGGTTCAGTTCCTCTAAATTCTGTATTTTATATTCAACGCAATGTAATAGAAGAACGTTGTTATGATACAATTCTCCAGGCTGGTTCTCTAATTCGGATTAAAGCTCCAAATCAAATGGGTAAAACCTCCCTACTTGATAGAATTATCGCTCACTCAAATCAGCAAGGTTATCACACAGTAAGATTAAATTTTTTACAAGCAGAAACAACCGTTTTTAATGATTTAGATAAATTTTTACGCTGGTTCTGTGCTTATGTTAGTCACAAATTAAAATTACCTTCTTTATTAAATGAATCTTGGGATGAATATAGAGGTAGCATTATTAATTGTACCACATATTTTGAAGATCATATTTTAGACAATATCAATAACAATTTAGTTTTGGCATTAGATGAAGTAGATAAAGTATTTCAATATCCCGAAATTTCTCAAGGTTTTTTTGCCATGTTACGAAGTTGGCATGAAGAAGCAAAAACCATAGAGATTTGGGAAAAATTACGATTAGCTGTAGTCCATTCCACCGAAAATTATGGGTCATTAGATATCAATCAATCCCCCTTTAATGTTGGCTTAGTAGTGGAATTAACAGAATTTACCAAAGAACAAATAAAAGTTTTAGCCCACAATCATCAACTTGATTATAATCAAAATCAATTACAGCAATTAATGTCTCTAGTTGGGGGACATCCATATTTAATTAGATTGGCACTTTATCATCTAGCACTTGGGGATATAACTTTAGAAAATTTATTGCAAAATGCGCCAACAAATGCCGGAATTTACGAAGAACATTTGCGGCGATTTTTGCATACTTTTAAAATTAATCCTCATCTAACTCAGGCATTCCTAGAAGTAGTTACGGCTCAAAAACCTGTAAGCGTAGAAACAATTTCAGCATATCAACTTTACAGCATAGGATTAGTAAAGAGAATAGGAGATAAATTAACTCCAAGTTGTCAGTTATATCAACAATATTTTCGAGAACATTTGCAGAATTAAAATCAATATTTGTATTCGTGAAATTTTTTCCTAACGTCTTCTATTTGCACAAGATAAAGGATAACGTTTGCCTCTCCAGGTAGTCCAACCGATAGCCCGACCTGATTTAACATTGTATCTTAAAAACCAGTTATCTTGTTCTTGACCTAAATAACGAATTGAGAGAGATGTTGAATTTGCAGAATGTTTTGCTAGTGACACCCATGCACTACCATTATCACTGAACTGTCCTACAACCTTAACACCTGATGTAGTCCTACAGACATCACCATCACACTGAGTTTGCGGGTCATCAACTACAAGCCACTGCATTTTGGCATTACGACCGTCAATATTACAATCCCATGAGCCAAAATACCACTGAGTGACCACCTGTGAGGCATTAGTTGTACCAAGATTAAATAATAATCCAGAAGGAATCAGCATTAAACCTAACAAACACTTTTGGAGTAACTTCATAATTTTGATTGGGGAAGTAAATTGATAAAACCTAATGAAAATTCCTACTGACTAGGACAGTCTGGACTTGGCCCCTTTAAAGAAAAACCATCAACTTGCACCCAACTATCTTGTCCTAAAGCCCATAAACCTGTAAAAATATTATAAGTTGAGGTATTACCAGTTCTAAATTGTAATGTTAATTTTGTGTATTGTGGTAAACTGCCAAATTTGAGTTCAGACCAAACTTTTTGTTGAGTATCACGCACTCCAAAATATCCATCCGTAACATTGCCTGATGTTCTCACATAAGCTTCCAAAATATAGTTAGAATTTGGTTTGAGACGTACTTGTTGACGAATACCATTCCAACCGGAAACATTCCGCATCCAGGCATTATTTTCACCCTTAAAACTATATCCTTTCTTAATATCAAAACCTGCACGTCCTTCTGTTTGCCAATAAGAAGATGGCTGTTGCTCAAAATCAAGATTGCTATAAGGTGCTGCACAGGAAGCTTGTGCTTGGTTGATCCCAATGTTGGTGAACAATATTGAACTAACAGCTACAGTAAAAATGTTAGTTAATAAGCCTTTGGTAAGTAAGTTGTGAGTTTGACGTAATTTAATTAATGACATGAAATATCTCCAATATTTTATAGCAGTGAATATTTTATGAAAGTCAACTCTATTCATTAGATATTAGGAAAAAAAGTAGTTTTGATTGACGAACAAGATTACCCTACCGATAGAGAGGATTGAAAATCCTAAATGACGCATCCTGTGCAAATAAATCGCTACCATCTGAGCGTTCTACCCACAACTCAAAATTCTTGTGTCGGATGTAGTGTCCAGGAAAGTTGAGAGATTCAAATGTCCAACGTTGATCATCACCAAAGACTCCACCTTTAATGCAAAAAGTAGCATCTTCCCTAAAAAGCTGCTGATTGATCATCCTTGACAACTGGAGTCGAAAATTTTCGTGTCTCAAGAAGTGACCTGGAAAGTTGACAGATTCAAATGAAGAGCATTTGCTATTTGCTAATCCCCGAACAATTTTGAAACTTGCGTCTTTTCTTCCGAGTTCGTTATTAATTGGCTCTATGTAGCCCAATAAATTTCGGTGGCGAATATAGCGATCAGGAAAGTTATACGAACGAAAAGACTGAACTTGACCGTACAAACTTTTATATTGGGCATAAACGGAAGATGATGATGTTAGCACAATCCCACAGACTGACAAACCTAAAGTTGAAATACTCAAGAATCTTTTTAGTAGGTTAAATTTCATGATTGTTCCAATTTCCTATTGATTTGAATTATGCTTTGAAGTTTGATATTGTTGGGTTTCCTTGCGTCAACCCAACCTACTTTTATGGGGCGCGGAATATTGTTCCATTAGCATTAACTATCCAAGGATTACCAGTAGCATCAACAGCAATTTCTACAGCTGCACCGGGAACTAGATCCCAATTTGAACCATTTCTAGAGAAGATTTCATAACCAGCACTGCCATTATTTGCACAACCTAATAACCACACTTTATCACCACCAATTGCAATTTTTTTGGCACAACCGGCAACTTGTTTCCAAGAATTACCAATTGTTACGGAGTATCCACCCCTACGAGAATTTGCGTAGCGATATATCTCTCCCTGTGCGTTCACTGCCCAAACAGTGTTGCGAGAGTCAACAGCTAAGTCTACAGCCGCACCAGGAATTAGATCCCAACCTGAACCATTCCAAGTAAAGATTTGATAACCACCATTTCCACCACTAGCACAACCTAAAACCCAAACTTTACCACCACCAGCCGCGATTTTTTTGGCACAACCGGGAACTGGTTGCCATGAGTTACCACTTCTTTGAAATATTGTGCCATTAGCATTAACTACCCAAGGAGTACCATCAGAATTAACAGCTATATCTGTGGCTGCACCTTCAACTAGATCCCAATTTGAACCGTTTCTGGAAAAGATTTGATAACCACCACTGCCACCACTGGCACAACCTAAAACCCAAGTTCTACCACCTCCAGATGCAATTTTTTTAGCACAACCGGGAACTTCTTGCCATTGTTGTCCGACGGGTTGGGCTGCGGGTTGAGGTGCTACTGCTACACCAGTTACTTCATATTCAACTACATAAATATTTCCTTCATCTGGGTTGTAAACAATTTTTGTTTTTACGCCACCAGCTTCAGATTCATTAACAGTTAAACGACCCAAAAAATCATCTCCACTACCACTGTCATATTCCCAGAAATTTACATCAATAACGTTAGAGAAATCAAGTTTGAGGTTAGGACGAACTACTTGACCTTTGCTAATATCATAGTCTTTTCCTGGTGCTGGCCAAACTGCTAAATCTCTTTTTGGTTGATTAGATAAACTTAAATAAAGATCGTCAGGATCTCCGCCACCAGCACTATCAATTGCTTGGGCTACGTCAGGAATAGCGGCTATTAGCTTACTGGCTTCGCTTAAATCGCCTGGGAGGGCTGTAGAAATCAGTGCTTGAGTCACAGCAGCAAGTGGTTTAAAAATGGCGTTGAGAACACCAGGACTAATACCAGTAGAGACAGATTTACATTCAATTGCTCTAATAATTAATTGAGCCGCTTGACTGGGACTACCGGAAGTTAAAATTGCTCCAAAAATTAATAATGTTACTAGGCTTTTGCTGATAAAGTTAGGTTTCATGATTTTTCTGTTGAGTTAAGATTTTTATGTGTTTTCTGCTTGTTAACTAAGATTATGTCCTTTAATTCAATCGCTGTCTATACCTAAAAAATCAGTAGTTAAATTGAGTAGTTTTAGTAAAGTCAGTAAATGTCATAAAAAATCAGGTAAATCCCAAAATATATGTTTTTTCTGGAGAAACCCTTTAAATTATATTCATTCATTGATAGCAAATTTCATCTCCATAAAATACACTAATAGCAGGCAAGATGCCTAAATTACTTAAATAGTATGACAAATTTCAACTACTACAAACTCGGAGGCAGTCTAGAATATCAGCATCCTACTTATGTGATTAGACAAGCTGATTCTGACCTCTATGAAGGCTTAAAAAACGGAGACTTGTGTTATGTTTTAAACTCGCGGCAAATGGGTAAGTCGAGTCTGCGCGTACATACTATGAAACAGCTTAAAGAAGAAGGAATAAAATGTGCATCAGTTGATTTAACTAGAATTGGTAGTCATGTTACACCTTCTGAATGGTATGGAGGATTGGTTTCTGAGTTGTTGCGGGGTTTTGGTTTGTCTAAAAAAGTGAATTTTGGGACTTGGTGGAGAGAACGGGAGTTTTTACCACCAAAACAACGATTAAGTGAATTAATTGATGATGTATTATTAACAGAATTTTCTGGAAAAATCATTATTTTTATTGATGAAGTTGACAGTATTTTAAGGATAAGTTTTAAAGATGATTTTTTTGCCTTTATTCGTGCTTGTTATAATCAACGGGCAGATAATCCAGAATATCAACGGCTCACCTTTTGTTTATTAGGAGTAGCAACTCCCTCTAATTTAATTGCTGATAAAAATCGCACACCTTTTAATATTGGTAGAGCTATCGAATTAAATGGATTTCAATTAAATGAAGTAGAATCCTTAATGCAAGGTTTAGAGGACATAGTTGCTAGACCACAGGCAATATTATCAGAGGTGTTAAAGTGGACTGGAGGACAACCATTTTTAACGCAAAAACTTTGTCAATTAATTTGTATTTCTAATAATTCATTTCCAGAGTTTCAGGAAAATGAATATGTAGAAAAATTAGTCCAAACTCAAATTATCGAAAATTGGGAAGCACAAGATGAACCAGAACATTTAAAAACTATCCGTGATCGAATTTTACAAAGTTCAGAAAATCAAACTGGACGATTATTAGGATTATATCAGCAAATATTAAACCATGGAGAAATAATTGCCGATGATAGTCCTGAACAAACTCAATTAAGATTAACAGGATTAATTGTTAAACAACAGGGGAAATTGCGGATTTACAATTGTATTTATGCAGAAATATTTAATCAAATATGGCTTGATAAAGTATTAGCAAATATTCGACCTTACTCTCAAAATTTAAATATTTGGGTTAATTCTCATTGTCAAGATGAGTCGCGCTTATTGCGTGGTCAAAGTTTACAAGATGCTCGTAATTGGGCAGCAGATAAAGGTTTGAGCGATTTAGATCGTAAATTTTTAGATGATAGTCAGGAATTAGAAAAGCGAGATATTCAGAAAAAATTGCAAATAGAAGCAGAAGCATCTGGGATTTTAGCAACAGCAAATGATGTTTTATTAGTAGCTAATCAAAAAGCTAAAAAACGGATTCAAATAGGAGGAGGAGTATTAGTAATTAGCATAGTTATAGCGATGTCTACTGGAACTTTGGCAAATAGAATGATTAAGGATATACAATTAGAAAAAATCAAATCTTTGAGTATATCTTCCCATGCTTTATTAAACTCAAATAGAGAACTTGATGCTTTAATTGCAGCCCTAAAAGCAGCTAGACAATTAAAATCAGCAACTTGGACAGATGCTAACACTAAAGAATCTGTAAAATTAGCATTACAAAGAGCAGTTTATAAAGTCAGAGAACGAAATCGTTTAGAAGGACATAATGATGCTGTCAGAAGTGTAACTTTTAGCCCAAATGGAAAAATAATTGCTACTGCTAGTGAAGATAATACAGTTAGACTATGGAATATCAATGGCAAAGAAATCAGAAGATTTATTGATAATAATCAAATGTTTAGAAATGTTAAATTTAGTCCAGATAATAAAATAATTGCGGCTATAAGTGCAAATAATACTATCAAAATATGGGAAATAAATGGAGAAGAATTAATCACTTTAAAAGGACAAGATAACCAAGATAATTTCATGAATAGTCTTTGTTTTATTCCTGATAGTAAAATTATTGCTGCTCCTAGTCAAGACAATACTATTCAACTTTGGAGTATTGATGGACAAGAAATTAAAACTCTCAAAGGTCATAAATTTCCTATTTGGAGTATTAGTTGTAGTCTTAATAGCAAAAACATCGTTACGGCTGATTTAGGGGGATTTATAATTATTTGGAGTGCAAATGGAGAAAAAATTAAAACCTGGAAAGCAGGTAATCAATCTATTTTTGATGTTAGTTTTAGTCCTGACGGAAAAACCATAGTTACTGCGGGAGGAGACACTACTATTAAACTTTGGAATTTAGATGGAAAAGAATTCAAAACTATTGGCAAACATGACAATTATGTTACTAGTGTTAGCTTTAGCTCCGATGGTCAGACGATCATTTCTGGTAGTGCTGACAACACAGTTAAATTGTGGAGTATTGAAGGTAAAGAATTGAAAACTCTCAAAGGGCATAATAATTCTGTTTTTAGTGTGAGTTTTAATCCCGATCATAAAATTATTGCCTCTGCGAGCGCTGACAATACAGTTAAACTTTGGAATCTTGATCAAGAACCCAAAACTTTAATTGGACATTCTGACTCTCTTTGGGCTGTTAGTTTTAGTCCCAATGGTAAAATCATTGCTTCAGCAGGAGATGATAAAACTATTCAGCTTTGGAGCATTGATGGTCAAAAACTCAAATCTATTAGTCCCAACAGTAATCTTGATTGGAATCGGATTTGGAACATTACCTTTAGTCCCGATGGTAATACAATTGCTACTGTAGGTTTTGATCAAACGGTTAAGATTTGGAGTCTTGATGGTGAAAACATTAAAACTTTTCAAGGACACAAAGATCAAGTTATTGATGTCAACTTTAGTCCTAACGGTAAAATTCTGGCAACTGCTAGTTATGATGGTACGATTAAACTGTGGGATATCAATAATCAAGAACTAAGAACTTTGATAGGAAATGGTGGTAGGGTTCATAGTGTTAATTTTAGTCCTAATGGTATGATGATTGCTTCTGGTCATCATGACGGGACAATAAAACTTTGGAACTTAGAAGGAAAAAACCTGAAAACTTTTAAAGGACATAATAGTTATATCACTAATGTTCGTTTCAGTCCTGATGGTAAAATAATTGCCTCTAGTAGTCAGGATAAAACGATTAAACTCTGGAGTTTAGAAGGTCAGGAAATCAAAACTTTTAAAGGTCATACTGCGGGAGTTACTAAATTTAGCTTTAGTCCTGATAGCAAAATTATAGTTTCTGCTAGTTCTGATGGCACAATCCGACTTTGGAATGTGGAAAATGGTCAGGAAATCAAAACTATTGAAGGACATGGTTATGCTTTTTTGAATGTTAGCTTCAGTCCTGATGGCAAAAAAATTGCTGCGGTAAGTGATGATGGACTTGTGGAAATCTGGAATGCCGAAACTCTCGATTTTGATCATCTAATTGATCGGGGTTGTAACTGGTTAGATAATTATCTCAAAAACAATTCCCAAGTGAGCAATACTGATAAAAATATTTGCAATTAAAAATAAGGATTTATTTATGAATCGTCGTCAATTTTTAACTTGGTTTGGAGTTAGTTTCGCTGCTAATTTATTATTTTCTTATGAAGCTGTTGCTAAGTTAGTTAAGTTCAAAAAAAACCGTCAAAAAATTAATCGCAACACTCCTCAAAAAACTACTTTTTATATCCAGGGTAGAAACCTATATGATCAGCTTGGCAACAAAGTAATTCTGCGCGGAGTTAACAAAATGTCTGTATGGGATGGAGAAGATCCCACTGGCAGGATTTCCTTCCCAGAAATTCGCAAAACGGGGGCAAATACAGTCAGAATTGTTTGGGCTATCACAACTCAACAAGGGACAACAGATATTAATGTCCTGGATCAACTGATTAACAATGCCATAAATAATCAACTTATTCCCATGATTGAGTTACATGATGCCACAGGAGAATGGAATCGTCTCCAGACATTAGTTGATTACTGGGTTCAGCCTAATGTTGTGAATTTAATCCAGAAATATCAACAATATCTATTAGTTAATATTGCCAATGAAGCTGGAAATGATCAGGTAAATGAAGCTCAATTTATTGATGGTTATACAACAGCTATTCAATCTATGCGAGCCGCAGGAATCCGTACTACTTTAGTAATAGATGCTCCCGACTGGGGTAAAAATCTCGGCATCCTCGATGCTACTGCATCTACTTTACTCAAGGCTGACCCAGACAACAATTTGCTATTTTCAGTTCATCTTTATTGGGGTATATCTAATGGTGCTGATGCCAACTTTGTGCGATCGCAATTGCAAAAGTCAGTTAATCTAGGTTATCCCCTAATCGTAGGCGAATTCTCCAAATTTGGAGCTTATGCTGGTGAAAATAAAAGTGGATGTAGTCCAGATGGAGAAATTGACTACAAAACCATCTTAGAAGAATGTCACAAACACGAAATTGGCTGGTATGCCTGGGAATGGGGACCTGGCAACGGTTATAATGATCCTCTTTGTGCTACTATGGACATGACTCCTGATCGTTTGTTCCAGAATCTCAAGCCAGGATGGGCAACTGAAGTAGCAATTTCCAGCCCTTATAGTATCAAAAATACCTCTGTTACACCTGCAATGATGACTTCCAGGATTTAGGCCGATTCCCAGCAGAGTGTCTTCAATCCCTATCTTCGCCATCTTTTGCGCCATTGTGAACTTGATTCCAAAGTAGAGACTTGAATTTCCTCTTGTCGTCGCTTGAGTATCATTGCAGCGGTATCACTTAAACTAGGATCTCGATAAGGAATAGCAGCACGAGTTCGTAAATGTTCTGCTTCAGCTTGGGAAAGAGGCGGTAAAGAGGATATAGTTGATTCCTCACCATGTTTGGGATGTCCAGCAATAGTCCCTGGAGTCCGTCTTCCTATCGGTGGAGTAGAACTGACAACCAAACCCGCAGCTAACAATGCAGTCCTTACAGCCGCAGCACAGGAATAAGTAGCCAGCAACCCATTTTGATGCAAGCATTCTGATACTTTTTGGATAAATTCCACTGTCCATAATTGTGGACATTGCGGAGGTGAAAAGGGATCAAGAAAAATTGCATCTGCTTGAAAGCCCGATTCATGTACTTGGAGAATTAAGTTTCTAGCATCACCAATTAGTAAAGTAGCTTGCAAATAATCTATGTGGATTTGATGTGCAAACGCTATTTGAGTTAAAATTTTTATATATTTTTCGTCCCAGCTATCACATAATTGATCAGTAATTGCTGCTTGGGGTACAATTGGATTTAATTCTAAACCAATCACTTGTACACGACAATGAGGATTTACTTGCCAAATTGTTTGTAAAGCTGCCGCTGTATTGTATCCTAGACCATAACAAATATCTAACAGCCGCACAAATCCAGTTTCGGCTAATATTGGTAATTGAGTCGGAATAGCAAACTTCAGTAAACTTTCCTGTTTTGCTCCATAGTGACTATGAAAGGCTTCATTAAACTCTGTGGAAAAAAAGGTAAAGGAACCATCTTGCGTTTGTTGGGGTGTAAACATTTTAGGAGTCAGGAGTTCAGGAGTTCAGGAGAAAGAAGAAAGAAGAAAGAAGAATAGTTTTCACCAATTACCAATTACCAATTACCAATTACCAATTACCCATGAATAATCAATTTATTGTTTCTCCAAAATGGCTGTTTGAAAATCTCAATAATCCTCAAGTTGTGATTGTTGATTGTCGGTTTTCTTTAGCTGATAGCCAATTAGGAAAACAACAGTATCAAGCTAATCATATCCCAGGCTCTTATTATTTAGACTTAAATCAAGATTTATCTAGTCCTGTACAAGAACATGGGGGCAGGCATCCTTTACCAAATACCACAGAGTTAGCCGAAAAATTATCAGCAATTGGGGTAAATTCTCCAAAAACTTTAGTAGTAGCTTATGATGATTCTCGCTTGGCTTTTGCATCTCGTTTATGGTGGTTATTGCGGTATTTAGGACATGAACAAGTAGCTGTTTTAGATGGTGGCTTTAACCGTTGGCAAAAAGCAGGTTATGCTGTTACAGATATAATTCCTACTGCTGCAAGAGGAATATTTATTCCCCAAATCCAAAAGGATAAAGTTGTAGATTTTACTTATGTAAAAAATCACAAAGATAGTCCAGATGTAGTTTTAGTAGACTCCAGAGAAGGAGAACGCTATCGTGGAGAAAAAGAACCAATTGATAAAATTGCTGGACATATTCCCGGTGCTGTTAATTATCCTTGGCAAGAAATAACTGATACTTTTGGTTGCCTACTTCCTCCGTCAGGACAATCTCAACACTGGCAAAATATAGATACAACTAAAGAAATTTTAGTTTATTGTGGTTCTGGTGTGACAGCTTGTGTAAATTTACTTTCTTTAGCTATAGCTGGAATTCCCACCGCTAAACTTTACCCTGGTAGTTGGAGTGATTGGATTAGTTATTAGTTATTAGTTAGTTGTTAGTTGTCAGTTGTTAGTTGTCAGTTGTTAGTAGGGGCGAAGCATTTGGAAGATAAATTATCGGTCATTGCCAAAAATAGTTCTCCAAATGCTTCGCCCGTACAGTTGTTAGTTGTCAGTTGTTAGTAGGGGCGAAGCATTTGGAAGATAAATTATCGGTCATTGCCAAAAATAGTTCTCCAAATGCTTCGCCCGTACAGTTGTTAGTTGTCAGTTGTTAGTAGGGGTGAAGCATTTGGAAGATAAATTATCGGTCATTGCCAAAAATAGTTCTCCAAATGCTTCGCCCGTACAGTTGTTAGTTGTCAGTTGTTAGTTACGTTAGATTAAATCTAGGCAACTTGACTATATATAGTTGAATAGCCTATTTTTAGTGAAAAAAGTAGAAATTTATGACTTTTGATTACGACCTGTTTGTGATTGGTGCTGGTTCTGGGGGTTTGGCTGCTTCTAAACGGGCGGCTAGTTATGGTGCAAAAGTGGCGATCGCCGAATATGATTTAGTTGGTGGTACTTGCGTAATTCGCGGTTGTGTCCCCAAAAAACTCATGGTTTATGGTTCTCACTTTCGGGCTCAATTCCAAGAAGCCGCAGGTTATGGTTGGACAGTGGGAGACGTAAAATTTGACTGGGAACATTTTATTACATCCATAGATAACGAAGTTAACAGACTTTCCAAACTTCACATCAGCTTTTTAGAAAAAGCCGGAGTAGAACTAATTTCCGGTCGTGCTAGTTTTGTAGACCCCCACACAGTCGAAGTGAATGGTAAACAATATACAGCCGCGAAAATTTTAATTGCTGTCGGTGGTCGTCCCATTAAACCAGAGATTCCAGGTATAGAACACGGTATTACCTCCAATGAAATTTTTCACCTGAAAACCCAACCCAAACATATCGCTATCATTGGTTCTGGTTATATTGGTAGTGAATTTGCTTGTATCATGGGCGGTTTAGGTTCAGAAGTCACGCAAATTATCCGCAAAGAGCAAATTTTGAACGGTTTTGACCAAGATATCCGCACCAGTATCCAAGAAGGAATGACGAATCATGGTATTCGTATTATCCAAAATACTGAAGTGACAGCAATAGAAAAAGTAGACGCAGGACTGAAATTAACCTTATCTGGAGAAAATCAAGAACCCATTATTGCTGATGTATTTTTAGTAGCCACCGGTCGCAGTCCCAACATAGAGGGGTTAGGCTTAGAAAATGCCCAACTTGACTGTGTTCCCAGTTCTGAAGAAGAACCAGGATACAGCACCTCAAATGCAATTTCCGTCAATGAATATAGTCAAACTTGCCAACCCCATATTTATGCTGTTGGTGATGTCACAGACCGCTTAAATTTAACACCCGTGGCTATTGGTGAGGGACGTGCTTTTGCTGACAGCGAATTTGGCAACAATCGTCGCGAATTTAGTCACAAAACCGTAGCTACTGCCGTATTTACTACCCCAGAAGCGGCTACAGTGGGTTTGACAGAAGCCCAAGCTAGGTCAAAATTCGGTGATGATAATATCAAAATTTATCGAACTAGCTTCCGCCCCATGTACTACACTTTACCGGGTAAGCAAGAAAAAACCATGATGAAGTTGATAGTAGATACTAACACTGATAAGATTTTAGGCGCTCACATGGTGGGAGATAGTGCCGCAGAAATTATTCAAGGTGTCGCTATTGCGGTGAAAATGGGGGCAACTAAAGCTGATTTTGATGCCACTGTAGGTATTCATCCCTCAGCAGCAGAGGAATTTGTCACCATGCGATAATTGTATTTGGTAGGGGTTTAGCAGTGCTAAACCCCTAAAATTGTGATAGGTTTAGTTTGCATATATTTCATCAAAGTGAATGATCAAGTTTATAGACTTATTTAGTGGTACAGGTGGATTTAGATTAGCAATTGAAAGGATTTGTCATAATTATAAAATTCCATGCCAATGCGTTTTTTCTAGTGACATTGATATAAATGCCCAAAAAATATATTTAGAAAATTTTGGAGAAACATCCATAGGAGATATTACAAAAATTAATGAAAATGATATTCCTGACCATGATATATTATTAGGTGGTTTTCCTTGTCAACCTTTTAGCATTTGTGGAGAACTGAAAGGATTTGAAGATACTAGAGGAACATTATTTTTTGATATTGCCAGAATTATTAAAAATAAACAACCTTCAGCTTTTATATTAGAAAATGTCAAACAACTAAAAGGACATCAACAAGGGCAAACATTACAAATAATTATTAATACATTAAAAGATTTAGGATATTATACAGATTATCAAATTCTTAATGCTCTTAATTTTGGTTTACCGCAAAAACGAGAAAGGATTTTGATAGTCGGATTAAAAAATCAAACTCATCATCATAATTTTAATTGGCCATTAATCAAAATGCCTATGCAGCCTTTATCAGAAATATTAGAAAAATCTGTTTCTGACTTTTATTACGCTTCGGACAAAATTAGACAAAATCGTTTAGAAAAAGTCAAGCTTAATCAAAAATATGATCAACCAACAATATGGCATGAAAATAAATCTGGTAATATCAGTGTATATCCTTATTCCTGTGCATTGAGAGCAGGAGCATCTTATAATTATTTATTAGTCAATGGAGAAAGAAGATTAACAGAAAGAGAAATGTTAAGATTGCAAGGTTTTCCAGAATCTTATAAAATAGTAGGAAGTTATCAAACCATGCGAAAATTAACTGGTAATGCCATCGCTATTCCTTGTGTTGCTACTGTGATTGATTCTGTAATTAATGCAATATTAGTAAATCTGAATGTTAAAAAATTTTCTCGTTTCTCGTTCCCATACTCCGTATGGGAATGAATTATATTTCTCATTTTCTCGTTTTCTCGTTCCCATACTCTGTATGGGAATGAATTATATTTCTCGTTTTCTCGTTCCCATACTCTGTATGGGAATGAATTATATTTCTCGTTTTCTCGTTCCCATACTCTGTATGGGAATGAATTATATTTCTCGTTTTCTCGTTCCCATACTCTGTATGGGAATGAATTATAGAAGGCTCTGCCTTCATTTTCCATAACAGTAGAGGCAGAGCCTCTGTGATAGTATTCCCAGTCAGAGACTGGGAACAAGATATATAATCACCAATCACCAATCACCAATCACAAATGCTTAAATTTATCCGTTCCAATTTATCCCAACTTAACGCTTATAAAGCTCATCCTGGTAGTGATAATGCCGAACCAGTCGCTATTCAATTTGACCGATTAGATACTAATGAAAGTCCCTTAGATTTACCACCAGAAATCAAAGAAAAATTAGCTTGGACTTATCAACAACTTATTGAAACTAATCGTTATCCTGATGGTGGCCATGAAACTTTAAAAAATGCCATTTCCCAATATGTCAACGAATCGACAAATCTGGCAAATTCAACTTTCACCGCTGATAATATTTCCGTTGGTAATGGTTCAGATGAATTAATTAGATCCCTATTAATTGCCACCTGTTTAGGAGGAGAAGGTGCTATATTAGTTGCCAATCCTACCTTTTCCATGTATGGAATTTTGGCGCAGACTTTGGGAATTCCTGTGGTTACAGTCGGGAGAAATCAAAGCAATTTTGAAACTGATTTAGAAGCAGCTAAATCTGCCATTGCCCAAACACAAAATCCCCCTATTCGCGTCGTTTTTGTCGTTCACCCCAATTCCCCCACAGCTAATTGTTTAACAACAGCAGAACTAGAATGGTTAAAAAGTTTACCAGAAGAAATTTTAGTAGTTATTGATGAAGCTTACTTTGAATTTAGTCAAACTACCTTAGCAGCAAAATTATTACAACATCCTAATTGGATAATATTACGGACTTTTTCCAAAGCCTTTCGTCTTGCCGCCATGCGTGTAGGTTATTGTATCGCACATCCAGATGCGATCGCTATTTTAGAAAAAGTCCGTCTTCCTTACAATCTTCCCAGCTTTTCCATCGCTGCTGCCCTCATAGCTTTAGAAAATCGGCAACTTTTACTAGAGTCAATTCCCCAAACCCTGAGTGAAAGAACCAAAATGATCACAGCTTTATCAACACACCCGAATCTAGAAATTACACCCAGCACCACCAACTTTATTTACTTGCGTGTTAAAACTGATGATGCTCACTCACTAGTTACAATTTTAACAAATCTCAACCAAAAACTCAGAAGTCAGGGGACTCTGATTAGACTTCTACCCAATGGCTTACGAATCACTATCGGCACACCAGCAGAAAACACGCGCACAATAGAGCGAATACAAATTGCTTTACATGAATAGGGAATAATTATTCTCCATTAATTATCAAGATCAATACCTATACGGCGAACTATTATTGCAGTTTGTGTTAACACACCAACCAAAATAGCAAAAGCTTCATCTGGAATATTAACAACTATTTCTGCGGGGAAAAAAAATTCAAACTGATCAATACAAAAACTGACTCAGTGAATCCTGCTATATTCGTTTATGTAGTAATATCTGACGTGAGCGATTGAGAAAAAGTGCATTCCAAGGGGATTCAACTTTATATACCCGATATGCCAACTTAAAATAAAGCTGACGGGCTTGATGATTGTTTTCCAAAACATGGAGATACAAGTCTTGAAATCCCCATTCTTGGGAGATTTGCTCACAGCGAATCAGTAAACTAGCACCTACACCCAATCTGCGGTAACTGGGGTGAACAGCTAAATTAGATAGATAAGGGAAACCTGGATTTATACTAGTCCAAGTATCAGTAATCCTGACACCCATTTCTATAGTTCCCATAATTTTCTGATCTTCACTGGCAGCATCAACAGCAACCAAACAAATATGATGGCTTGTGGGAGACTGAAGACGATGCCTGAGATCTTCATAAATACCCATACGAAACAAAGCGAAAGTCCAACCCCATAAACCCTGCTGAGAGTGAAAGCTTTGCGCCACAATTTGAGCAATATTCATGAGATCATCAGGTGTAGCTACACGAATTTGGAGTTGTCCAACAGGTAGAGTAGCGGTTTCTGATCTGGCTTGGGGTTGGGTAGGGTTAAAAAACCAGGATTTCAAAGCTAGTTGGGGATTAATTTGATTAATAGCAGGGGACAGAAAGATTGAAAGTGTTTTGGGGACTCACTTTTTTGATGACTGTCCGTTCTCACCTACCTGGCAACAGCTATAACAGGATATTTTCCTAGTACCTTTGCCAATTATAACTAAATGGTATCTTAAAGAAAACAATTAGTTAATCATTATGTAGTTAGAGTAACTTATCATCAAGGTGGTAAAACCGATCTAACCGAAATATCTGAGCGGATTCGAGCTAAAAAATTTCCCTACTTGGGAACTAAAGAAGCTGATGGGATAGGTACTGAGTAATGGATAATAGAATCATAACCTAGAATAATACTCAATCCTGGGGGACATTTTACCTAAGAGGATGTTTGAAAAGTGGTATTCCGTAATTTTCATCACATTGCTACCCCCCTTTCCCCTTGTAAAGGGGGGAAACAATAAAAATCCAGTTCCCTCCCCTTTACAAGGGGAGGGTTAGGGTGGGGTAAAAAATATTTGATACATCAACCATAACTTTTCAAACACCCTCTAAAAGGACAACGCCTTATTATTAGTTGTGATTGCTAAATTTAGAAAGAGGTGTTTGTTTAATAGTATACTTTGGCTATAAGTCAACCTGATGTATTATTCATAACGCTACCATCTTTACTAAAAATTTTGGCAACTCTTTCTTTAGTTAGATCCAAATTTTAAATTAACATGATACCAACCGTTACAAATAATCATTTAAATGATAGTTCAATTACATCTAAAAACTTCAAACGACATACTGATCCTCCTTGGTTATGGACTTTTGTTTGTATTGGTTCTGTGTCTCTTCATTTATTAGTATTTTGGTTAATGCGTTCATCAAATGAGTTTCAAGCGTGGTTTCCCCAGTCTAACCAAAGTTCGATTCCCATTGACTTAATCGAAATTGCTTCTGAACCAAAATCTCAAATCAAAACCCAATCAACAACTCGAAAGATTAAACCACAATCTTCTTTTTCCACTTCACCAAAATCAGCATCTGTTAAACTCAGTAATCAAGATGATGCTGATTATAGTGTTAATTTACCAGAACAAGATAAATCTGAAAAACCTAAAGTTAGAAAACTCGAAGTTGAAAAAACTGAAGTTGAAAAACCTAAAGTTGAAAAACCTGAAGTTGAAAAACCTGAAGTTGAAAAAACTGAAGTTGAAAAAACTGAAGTTGAAAAACCACCAGTTAGACAACAATCATATCCAACAAACCCAACACCAGAACCAACATCAATAATTCCCGAAAGTGAACGTCCTTGGAATAGTCGTCAAGAAGTTAAACTAGGAGAGGGAACTCTCCTTCCCAAAGATATTCCTGCTGATTCCCCAACTCCCACAACAGAACCTTCCCTAACGGCTAATAGAGGGGGTGCTATAGCTACCGTCAGTCCTATACTGAAGGAAGAGGTTAGTGAATTAATACAACAAAAACAACTGATAGCAGATGCTTTACCAGATGTTCTGGCTGAATATAAAGGAAGTACAGAAAAGGAATTAGAGGCTAGTATACTTCCCAGCGACGAGGATTTGAAACCAGCAAATATACTGGCTAGTTTAATAATTGATCAAAATGGACAATTTCAACAAGCGATAGTCATAACGATTGAACCAGCCGCACTCCGCAGCCAAGCAAATATTTATGAACAAGCACTTAATCAGATGTTTCAGAATGAGAGCTTTTTTGCTGCTTATAATCAAGATGGATCAAAACCCGATTTGAGCAACTTATATATTCGTCTTAAAATTAAACCCATAAATTCTCCATAGCTACTTGCAATTTGATAAAAGCTATGTTATCTTAGTTAAGTCAGAAGCACGCGGGTGTAGTTTAGTGGTAAAACTCCAGCCTTCCAAGCTGATCATGCGGGTTCGATTCCCGCCACCCGCTCTTGAATGAAAGCTTTTAAAAGTTATACTCAATACTGATTAAGCGTTCCTACATTTTATGTTTAGTGATTGCCGATATTGTAAAGAATCATCGTTTAAAATATAGAAAACTTCTAGGGAAATTGGTATGAAAGCAGAGTTAATAGCCATCATTGAAATGGCAACGGAAGGAGGTTACTGGGCTATTTGTCCAGAAATTCCTGGCGCTAATGGTCAAGGTGAAACCATTGAGGAAGCAAAAGAAAACTTGAAAAGTGCTATTCAAATGATTCTTGAAGATCGTCTGGCAGATATCCGCAGGGGACTAACCCGGATTTCTCACAAAGAACTAAAAAAAAGGGGTCAAAACCTGCGAAAATGTATATGTAGAAAGCATTTCAGCAGTTATAAAGTATGACCCCATTAACAACAGATAGTACATCAAAACAGTTCAAG
>Ga0208858_1000055_pt1 | contig 29370 bp, 30 predicted proteins | sample LakMenEpi16Nov12_FD_150704 | JGI IMG/M metagenome (GOLD analysis project Ga0208858, IMG submission 150704) | Freshwater microbial communities from Lake Mendota, WI - 16NOV2012 deep hole epilimnion (SPAdes) | ecosystem: Environmental > Aquatic > Freshwater > Lake > Epilimnion/Euphotic zone ...
AGAAAATCTTGAGGAGATATCAGCACGCCCAAAGGGCAAACGTGTTGAGCCTGGGAACCTTAGTGATAAGGATATTAAGAGCGTAATCTCTTAAGAATCCCCGTCTCTTTAGAGCGGGGAGTGTCAATACCACGAACCACAAACCACGAACCACAAACCACGAACCACTGTACGGGTGAAGCATTTGGAGAACTATTTTTGGCAATGACCGATAATTTATCTTCCAAATGCTTCGCCCCTACTGACCACTGACCACTGACCACTGACTATTACTACTCAAACAACCGGAAATATGGGTAACGCACCGGTACACCAGGTTCTTTATCCAAATCAAAGTTAATCACTTCCCAGCAAGGTTCTGTGGCTGAATCAGGGCTAAACTCTACAGGTAAACCATATAACCGCGCCCCCGTAGCAACTTCCCCTTGTCCAGAACGCCAAGGTGTACTCCGTTCCAAATAGCCACTCATTAACTCCTGATAACGGTTAGCGACAATTATCCTCGTAGCCCGATAACCTTGAGTATAAAGCTTGTCTAAAGCTTCGTGAATTTCAAACCGAATCCCATCAGGATGAGTATGTTGACGATACCATTCACCATCCCATCTGCGCCAATGACGACCAGACTGTAAATGGACTAACTCCCCAGTTTTGGGTTCAGCTTCAAATGCGCCATGACGGGGACACAGATAAGTATCCGTCAATGTTAAAGCCGAAATAGTTTGGCGACAGTGAGGACACTGTATTTCCGGGCCAAATATCGGGTACTGAAAGCCTGGATTTATCATGAAGTGCGTATAAACATAGTATTGTTTTTTTGCCAGCACCAGTAGGTTTAAGATTACACTCCTGCTCCACTACTTTAGATAACTTGCTCACTGCTACATAAAAATGAAGATAGTGCCTGAGAACAAGTTTCACAACCGTCTGACGATAGAAGTTTAACGCTGTGATATTCTGGTTTGGCAACCAGCCCTAAAGGTTGGAGTTTCTCCAGTGTTCCTGGGTACCATATCCATATTCTATCGTGTCTATCTCTTGTGACTGGAAATCTGCTGAATTTTCTCAAGCTGCTTTTGTGGCAGCCAACGCTGTAATCATTGGTTCTGTAAGCATAGCAGCCAGAGCCAGCGTTTGGTATGGATCTGTGGTTAGAGGTGATGTAGAACGAATTGAAATTGGCGAATGTACAAATATCCAAGACGGCGCAATTCTCCATGGTGATCCAGGCGTACCCACAATCTTAGAAGCTCATGTCACTGTCGGCCATCGCGCTGTGGTACATTCTGCCTACATTGAAAGTGGTAGTTTAATTGGTATTGGTGCTATTATCCTAAATGGTGTAAGAGTCGGTACAGGCAGCATTATCGGCGCAGGTGCAGTAGTCACCAAAAATGTCCCTCCCGGTTCTCTTGTCATGGGTGTTCCCGGTAAGGTAGTCCGTCAACTCTCAGACACAGAAATCACCGAACTCATAGAACACGCTGAAAAATACTATCAATTAGCCCTGCTTCATGCTGCTAATGGGTGATTGGTGATTGGTGATTGGTGATTGGAATAAACTTCTTACCTGCTCTCTGTAACCTGTAACCTGTCACCTTTTCCCTGACTTTTAATCAAACTTTACATAGAAGCTTGAAAAAATTCCCCACTTCAGATCACAATAAAAGTTGAGAACTGTTGATAAAACTTAAGATTTTTGAATTTAGAGAGGATTTCTCGATATGGACTTTGATAATCGTGTATTAATTGTTTTAGCACCTGTAGCGATCGCTGCTGGTTGGGCTGTTTTCAATATCGGTGCTGCTGCTCTTAGACAAGTCCAAAACTTTTTGAACAGAGAAGCATAATTTTAGGTAATGGGTAATAGGTGATTGGTAATGGGTAATAGGGAACAGGGAAGTTATTTATCCAAAATACCAATCACTAATCACCATGAACGTAGATTCTTTACTCCGACCTTTTCAGCATTTTGGTGTGAATTTGGGGTTATCCCGGATTGTCGATTTATTGGCAAAGCTGGGAAATCCCCATCACCAAGTACCAATTATTCATGTCGCTGGGACTAACGGAAAAGGTTCTGTTTGTGCTTACCTGTCTGCGGTACTTACTGAGGCTGGTTATCAAACTGGACGCTACACCTCTCCCCACTTGATTGATTGGACAGAAAGAATCTGTGTTAACGAACAACCAATTGATAGTAATGAACTGTGTGAGTTAATACTACAAGTTCAAGCAGCTATTAACCCAGAGGAAGAATCACCTACCCAATTTGAAGTAATTACCGCTGCGGCTTGGTTATATTTTGCCCAGAAACAAGTTGATATTGCCATCATTGAAGTAGGATTAGGAGGGCGTTTAGATGCCACAAATGTCTGTGATAATCCTTTGATAACAGTTATTACTTCTATTAGTAGAGAACATTGGCAACAACTTGGACCCACTTTAGCCCATATTGCCAAAGAAAAAGCGGGAATTATCAAACCAGGATGTCCTGTGGTTATGGGTTCATTGCCAGCCGATGCCGAGAAAGTCGTGCAATCGCGTATTCTAGAATTACAATGCCCAATTTTTACCCCGCCACCATCTCGACAAATTAATCAAAATTGGGCAGAATATCAAAAAATAGAAAGTTCTGAATTTATAAAATATCCATTACCATTACAGGGACAAATTCAATTACATAATTCAGCTTTAGCATTAGCAGCTTTGGAAATATTGCAAAAACAAAATTGGCAAATTTCTGAACAAGCTATTATTCAAGGAATGGCTAAAACCAAGTGGCCAGGGAGAATGCAATGGATAACTTGGAAAAGTCATAAACTCCTCATTGACGGCGCACACAACCCAGCTTCAGCCACAGTTTTGCGTGATTATGTAGATAGCCTCAACACCAAAAATATAACTTGGGTAATGGGAATGTTGACTACTAAAGATCATGGTGAGATTTTTCATGAACTTCTTAAACCAGGAGATAAATTATATTTAGTTCCCGTACCAGATAGTAATTCAGCAGATTTAGCAGAATTAGCTAAGTTAGCAACATCAATTTGTCCAGATTTGAATTTTTGTCACACCTATTCAGATGTGTTGTCGGCCTTAGACGCTGCTTTTATTGCTACAGATAATCAAGTTGTATTATGTGGTTCTTTGTATTTAATTGGTTATTTTTTGGCAAATGGAATTTAAAAAAAGAAAGTAAGCGATTTTTTTTGTCAGAATCAGGATGTCCAGGATTTGAAGATGTACAGGATTGTAATTTATGAATTTTTTGATTGATATTTTCTATCATTCAATCTTTCCTGTCAGAATCAGGATGTCCAGGATTTGAGGATGTACAGGATTGTAATTTATGAATTTTTTGATTGATATTTTCTATCATTAAAAAATCCCTATTTCCAATAGTCTCATCAACAATAATATCCTGTAAATCCTTTAATCCTGGTTATCCTGATTCTGACAATTACCAATTACCGATTATCCCACTGCTGGGCAGCATCTTCCACAGCTTTATCTACAGTTTTTTGTCCTAACATTGCCGCTTGTAAATTTTCGTAAATTGATTTTTGCAAAACTTTAAAATCTTTGAGTTTGGGGGTTAATACCTCAGCCTGTTTTAATTGTGTCGCACTAATTACCCGCCCCTTTTCCGTCGTCGTAGCATTAGCGGGAACTTGCTTAAAGTAAGTATCCGACAAAGCCTTAATTGTCGAAGGTAGGACATTAGCAGCTTTAGCAAAGGCTAATTGGTTTTCGTCATTCGTAACAAATAAAGCAAATTTAACCGCTTCATCAGGATATTTACTATCACGAGGAATCACGATATTCATCACAGCAACATTTTTCTTACCTGTATCACCCGTAATTTGCGGGGCAATTGCGGAAGCTTGGGCAACCTTGGGGGCATTATTAGCAATGGTTTTCAGAAACTCAGGACCAGAAGCTAAAAAAGCCGTTTCTCCAGATTGGTATAAATCTATGGCATGACGATGCCCTTGGGTTAAAGATTCTTTTGGTAACAAACCTTTTTTATACAAATCTACCCAATATTGAAAAGCAGCTTTTCCTTTATCCGTATTAAAACCAGCTTTACCTTCAGCATTAACTAGGGTGACACCCATTTGTACCAAGGATTCCAACACCTCACCAGAGTCTTGGGGAACAAAGGTAGCGAAGAAAGCATACTTACCAGTTTTATCTTTAATTTGTTGCGCTGCTTGCCCTAATTCTGCATAAGTGGCAGAAGGTTTCGTAATACCCGCTTGTTTTAGTAAATCGGTGTTATAAATAGTTAGTCGCGTGGTGAGATACCAAGGAATGCCAAAACTCTTACCATTGAGGCTACTTGCTTGCCAAATATTTGGCAAATAGGTGGAACGGACTTGACTGGGAATTTTGGCATCCAAATCTAACCAAGCATTTTTACCCGCAAGTTGGGAAGCAAAGTCGGGATTAAGGTTAACAACATCTGGTGGGGTTTTTGCGGAGACTGCTGTTAAAATCTTATTCTCCATTGCCGACCAAGGCACATCTACCCATTTAACTTTTATACTTGGGTTTTGTGATTCAAAAGTCGTAATTAGACTTTGAAAGTAGTTGGTAAATTGCGGTTGGAGTTGCATTGTCCAAAACTCAATCGTGACAACTCCAGTTTTAGCAGGTTTGGGATTATTGCCAACATTACCTATGCCGCAGCTAACCAGCCAACTAGTAAATAAGCCTAGTAATGCCCAACAAACCAGTTGTTTAAATTTTTGCAATCGAATCATCGTAGTAGGTGATAGTATTTTTAGAATTAATCTGGGTAAGAAAAAGGATAGTGAATTGTGGAGACTATAGGATATAGGACTTACGCACTGTACAAATTAACTATCATGTGTATGAACGATATTTGGTCGTTTCAGGCTTTGCGGATGAAGTCTAGATAAATAGCGATCGCTAAAAAATCATCGAAAAATCGGGTTTAAATCCCTGAAAGTCATACCCCCTATTTGGTATTTCCTGTCAATGCGTAAGTCCTAGGATATATCAATTTTGGTAATGGGTAATAGGTAATGGATAATAGGTAATGGTGGTAATGGTTAAAAATTCTTGCCTGACAACTGACAACTGTACGGGCGAAGCATTTGGAGAACTATTTTTGGCAATGACCGATAATTTATCTTCCAAATGCTTCGCCCCTACCGACAACTGACAACTGTACGGGCGAAGCATTTGGAGAACTATTTTTGGCAATGACCGATAATTTATCTTCCAAATGCTTCGCCCCTACTAACAACTAACCTTAATATTCTTCTTTGTAATCCTAGCGGGTAAAACTATGGTTAAAGCCTTCACTAGTTTCTTTGGTAAATCCAGTAAAGGTATTGGTATTGAACTAGCGCCGGAACGGGTAAACGTAGTCCAACTACGTAAAAACCGTCAAAACTTAAAAATCGAATCTTTGACAACAGTACCAGTACCAGAAGGTATATTTGTTGATGGTCAAATTGCTGATTCTGTGGGAATGTCCGAAATTATTCAGCAAGCGATCGCTGAAAGCAAAACTAAAGCTACCCGTGTTGCTACTTGTATCCCAGGACGATACTCCATTGTCCGGTTGATTCCTGTCCCATCTGAATTAGATGACAAGGAGTTGCGGGACATGATACTCAACCATGAAGCATCTTTATATTTACCCTATCCCAGAGAAGAAGCTGATGTTGATTATCAGAAACTTGGGTACTTTATGGACGAAGACGGCATTGAGAAAGTGCAGGTTTTGTTAGTTGCGACTCGTAAAGATATCACGCAAACCTATTTGAATACCTTTGAACAGGCAGGATTAACAGTTGATATCTTAGAAATTAACAGCTTTGCCCTGATTCGCACTGTTCGTGATCAACTGCGGCTATTTGGACCAGAAGAAGCAGCGGTCTTAGTTGATATTGAGTTTGATAGTACAGAAATAGCCATCATTATCAATGGTGTCCCAGAATTTTCTCGAACAGTACCGATTGGCACTTATCAACTCCAAACTGCATTGTCAAGGGCTATGAAGTTACCAGCATCACGGGATATGGATATGTTGGAGAGTATGACTATTCCCAATAGTGGGGTGACAGGTAGTAATCCAGGGATGGCTTCTATGTTGAGAGTTCTCGAAGAATTAGCTGATGAATTGCGTCGTTCCATTGATTTTTACCTCAGTCAAAGTAAAAATCTGGAAGTCGCGCAGATTCTTTTAGCCGGTCCTGGGGGAGGATTACCACAAATTGATGAGTTTTTCATTCAAAGATTGAGTTTACCAACTACCCAAATAGATCCAATTACTTCTTTGTCTTTGGAGGTAGATGCTGAAAAATATCCTTTAATTAAACGTCCTGGGTTGGGTATTGTCCTGGGTTTAGGAATGCGAGGGTTGTAACAAAATGTATAGTCTAGATATTAACTTCCTTAAAGATCGGCCAGAATATCAAAGTAAAAGTGTTCAAAGACCATCTATTCAACTAGGGAATTTAATCCCAGTTTATATAGGAGTAGGAGTAGGTTTAGTATTCCCAGCTTTGGTATTTATTGGTTTATCAATCTTAGAAGGGAAAACCGCGGAAGTAACCCAAGAAATCGGAAAACTAGAGGAGGAAGGTAAGAGTTTAGAGAGCATAATAGTCAATCTTAATAAAATTAAGGCGGAAACAGCCGGCATTAATAGCCAAACGAAAGCTTTAGTAACGGTGTTTGATCAAATACGTCCTTGGTCAGCAATGTTACAGGATTTGCGCGATCGCATTCCTAGTAAAGTGCAAATCGAAACTATTAAGCAAATTGCCGCTCCTCTTCCTAGTAAAGAAGTTGTAGCTGCCACCCCCAGTAAAACCAATACTAATACCAATACCGCTGGATTCTTAGAAATTTCTGGTTTTGCTATTTCCTATGCCTTAGTCAACGATTTTGCCTTAAGTTTAGGACAATCTAAATTTTTAAATCCAGAAGAAACCAAAATTATCACAGCAGAATTAGTAGATGCACCAACCGTTACAGGTTTTCTTCCCCCAAAAGGTGGTAAATCTAATGAAAAAATCAAACCTATTCAAGTAGTTAAATACACCATTAAAACAGGCTTGAGTAGTGTGCCAGCATCTGATTTAATTCAAGAGTTAGAGAAAAAAGGCACAGTCGGACTAGTAGATAGACTTCGTAATATCAAAAAAGTAGGAGTCATTGCCCAATGACATTTAGTGATGATTTAAATTTTGCCAATCAAGATACAGATACTCAAGATTCTGGTCCTGTTGTTTTTGGTGTCACCTTAACACCAACTATTATTGGTGGTGTAGTCGCAGTTTTAGGTTTATTAGGTGCAGGTTATATGCTATTTAACATGGCAATGCCCGCTTGGGATAACTATCAAGAACTACAAACTAAACGTGAGCAACTACAAACAGAAGTTAATCAAAAGAAAATCCAAGCCCAACAAATCGGTAAAATAGAAGCAGATTTGGCTGAAGCTAAACAACAACAACAACAAGTTTTAGCTTTATTTGCAGATGAAAAAAGTTTAGATACCCTATTACTAGATACCAGTCGCTTAATAGATTCTAGCAATGGAAAAGCTTTTGGTAATGCCATTAGAGCCAAGATGAAAAGATTTGTTCCAGCTTCGGAAAAACCTGTTGTGGTAGATGATGGCAGTTTTGGGGTAGAAGTTAACAACAAACTTAAACGCAGTATTGTCAATGTAGAAATTGAGGGGAATTTTGAACAAACCCGATTAATTATGCGAAACATTGAACGATTACAACCTTTATTGTTAGTTAAAAACTATGACTCCAAATTGTCTCCACCAGAGATGTCAGACAATAAAGATAACCCTGTGCAAATTGGTATCGGTAAACTGACAACAACTTTTGCATTAGAGGCTTTAATGCCACTAACTTCTGAAGAAACGGCAGATTTAGCCGCTAAAACAGCAGCAGCTAAAGCACCGGAAAAATAATCAAATTTGAGGCAACAGGCAACAGGCAAAATAAAATATTCTCCCTATTCCCTATTCCCTGTTATACGTTACGATTTAGACTTTTATTCTATGTGAGGAATGAACTGTGAAACAGCTTCATAATAGTGTTTTCGGATCAAGTGCGGCAGCTTTTGTACTCTTAGCAGCCCAACCAGTGTTAGCAAAGATCACACAAATTACTGATGTTAAACTCAGTCCCATTGCAGGGGGAGTTAGTGTAATTTTAAAAACCGCGGCGGGAGATCGTCCCCAAGTATTTACCACTAAAAAGGACAAATCCTTAGTTGCGGATGTAATTAATGCCCAACTCCGTTTACCCAAGGGTAATAACTTCCTGCAAAAAAACCCCGCACCAGGAATTGCATCTATTGAAGTTAAACAATTAGACGCTAATAGCATTCGGGTAACAGTCACAGGTATTGATGATGCACCCAGCAATCAGCCCGTCATGGGAAAGGATAATAATATTACCCTGGGCTTTACCGCTACCACAAATTCAACAGCATCAACCGCCACTAAGCCTACAGAAAAAGTATCAGCAGCACCAGCTACTACCAAACCTACGGAAAAGGTAGCAGTAACACCAGCTACTACATCTGAATATAAACCAGATGAACCAGCTAAACAGCCGGATGTTCTAGTTCCTAACCCCCAAGTTACAATTGACGGGAAAATTACCCAAACCCCAAATCCTGGTCAAGCTTATAAGCAAAGTCCTGTTTTTTTACCTAAGGCTGTCGCCCCACCTGTAGGAGATATTACTCAATCTAATATTGATACATCTCCTGTGGTGATTGATTTAGGTACAAAAGAACGAGTTCGTCGGTTGGTGTTGCGTGATGCACCTGTAAGAGAGGTTTTATCTTTATTAGCTCGTGCTGCTGGGCTGAATTTGGCTTATATAGGTGGGGAAGCAGAAAAACCGCAAGATGCTGAAAATGTAACTAAAACATCTCAGAAGATTTCCTTGGATATAGAAAATGAACCTGTGCAGGATGTTTTTAATTACGTCCTGCGTTTGAGTGGTTTGGAAGCTAACCGCAGTGGACGGACAATTTTTGTTGGGACTCAATTACCTAATTCTAGTCGTGATCTTGTGATGCGTAATCTCCGATTAAATCAGGTAACGGTGGGTGTGGCGTTAAATTTCCTAGTAGCTTTGGGTGCGGAAAGTGCTGTCAGTCGAGAACGACTAGTTACTAGTGTTAATGCTGTACCTGTGGGTGGTGCTGCTACCGCCGCAGTTACTCAAACTCAAACGACGACAGAAACAAAAATTGAGACTCAACGGATTACATATACAGATTCAAAACCTATACTCAGAGGGTTACAAGCTTCAGGAGACGAGCGGACAAATTCTGTTACATTAATTGGTAGTCCTAAGATGGTTGAGATGGCAGTATCTCAATTAAGACAGCTTGATATCCGTCGTCGTCAAGTGGTGGTGAATGTCAAAATTATTGATGTCAACCTGACAGGTACTCAAGATTACAATACCAGTTTTTCTTTTGGGGTTGGTAACAACTTCTTTGTTAATGATGGTGGTGCAGCATCTTTAAATTTTGGTGGTTCTCGACCAGCTAATTCTAATGAAGTAAACAATACTGTGACTGAAACACCAGTTACAAATAATCCACTTCAGACTGGAGATGTTACGGGGTCTGCTGCTGGTATTAATCGAGATCCCACAATTGAAGGAAACAAAATGGGGGGTATACCAACTTTATACCAATTCCCTAGACGGCTTCTTACGAGTTTACAAGCTCAAGTTACCAGTGGCAACGCTAAGATTCTAACAGATCCTACCTTAATTGTTCAAGAAGGACAAAATGCAGTAGTTAAGTTAACTACAGAGGTATATGCTGGATTAAAAACTTCCGAGCAAAGTACAGGGCAAAGTACAGGAACTACATCATCAACCACATCATCCTCTGTCAGCGAACCTATCATCAAGGAAGCAGGTCTATCCCTGAATGTGAAGGTAGAAAGAATTGATGATAACGGTTTTGTATCTTTGTCCGTTGCCCCTACTGTATCTGCTCCGGGTGGTACAGCACAAGCCGGCGGTAGTAATGGTACAATTACCCTTTTATCCGCAAGAACTCTTACATCTGGTGTATTGCGTCTGCGGGATAGTCAAACGCTTATTCTTTCCGGTATTATTCAAGACACAGATCGAACAAGTGTTTCTAAATTACCTATTTTGGGTGATATTCCCCTGCTGGGTGCGCTGTTTAGGAAAACAAACAAAGTGAACGAACGTAGAGAGGTAATTATTTTACTGACACCGCAAATAATGGATGATTCCCAGGGTTCTGGCTATGGTTATAATTATACACCCAGTCCCACAGCGCGGGAAATGTTGGAACGTCGGGGGGTGAAGCTGCAACCGCGTTAGTTAGTTTTTAGAGGGTGTTTGAAAAGTTATGGTTGATGTATCAAATATTTTTTACCCCACCCTAACCCTCCCCTTGTAAAGGGGAGGGAACTGGATTTTTATTGTTTCCCCCCTTTACAAGGGGAAAGGGGGGTAGCAATGTGATGAAAATTACGGAATACCACTTTTCAAACATCCTCTTAGTTCTTGTTTTCCAAATACCCGATTTATGGGGTAAGTAAATAATGTAGAGACGTTACATGGAACGTCTCTACAACTAGAAAATATACTTTTGAGTTTAAGTCCAAAAAAGAAAATTTCAATTACTAATTAACTCCACACCATCTCGTCCATCACTATCCTGTAAATAAACTTTAACAATTTCCTCCTTCGCTGTGGGTAACTTTTTACCGACAAAATCTGGATGGATTGGTAACTCTCTATGACCTCTATCTACTAATATAGCTAAACGAATTACCTCTGGTCTACCATATTCATTCACGGCATTTAAAGCAGCCCGAATAGTTCTCCCTTTAAAAATGACATCATCTACAAGTACCACCGTTTTTCCGGTCAAATCAAAGGGAATATCCGTTTTTTCTGGAGTTCTTAACCCGATTTTATCAAGATCATCACGATAAAATGTAATATCCAAAGAGCCTACAGAAACATTAACATCTTCCAGAATTTCTATTTGACGGGCTAATGAATAAGCTAAAGGAACTCCTCTAGTATGAATACCCAGAAGTAACAATTGAGATAAATCTCGTGTCCTTTCGACAATCTGAGAAGCCATACGAGTTAATGTCCGACGCAGTTCTTCTGATGAGAGAATTTCAACTACTTTGGTAGACATAAGATAGGTAATTGGTGATTGGTGATTGGTAATTGATAATTGGTAGTTTCTCGTTTTCTCGTTCCCATACTCTGTATGGGAATGAATGCTAGAAGGCTCTGCCTTCAATCACACTGGAGGCAGAGCCTCTTTGATAGCATTCCCAGTCAGAGACTGGGAACGAGATAACTAACGAATTAAAAATATTGCTAGTCCTAACCATAGTAAAAACGCATATCGGGTTAATTGTAAAGCTTGATCAATGGAATCTGGGGTAATGGGATAAATAGCATCTCCTAAAAGTGGTTTCTCTTTAGCTACTCCACGATACCAATTTATTCCTCCCAATTGCACACCTAAAACCGCAGCATAAGCGCATTCACTCCAACCAGAATTGGGACTGGGATCTTTAATTGCGTCGCGGCGACAAATTCGCCAAACATTTACAGGTTTTAAGGATAGTAATGATAAAGTGATCACTGTTAACCGACAGGGCAACCAAGTAAAACCATCTTCCCACCGCGCACTAAACCAACCAAGATAAGTATAAGGTAGTTCTTTATAACCGACCATTGAATCTAAAGTGCTACTAGCTTTATATGCTAAAGCCAAAGGGACAGCACCGATAACAGGGATAAATGCACCAACAATAGTATAAAAAAGAGGAGCCATTACGCCATCAGTGGCATTTTCTGTAACGGTTTCTAACACTGCTCTGAGAATTTCCGCTGGGGAAAGATTGGCTGTGTCTCTACCGACGTAATTACTTAAAACCTGTCGCGCTGATTCTAATTCTCCATTTTTTAAAGGTTGGAGAACTTCCACTGCTGCATTTCGTAAACTTTTGAAAGCAAAACAACTAGCTAGAAGAATACTTTCTACAGCAATTCCTAACAATGGATGTACCCACTTGGCACTTTGAACTATTATCCAACCTACCAAGCCACTACCAGTAATTACAATCACACCTAGGAAAATTCCCGCAAGCCTCTGAGAAAGAGGATTTTGGCAATATTGCAGAGCTAATTTACTCAAGCGGGAAATTACCCATCCCATGACTCGCACCGGATGAGGCCAACCCCAAGGATCTCCGATTAAGTAATCTAACAATGCAGCCAAAACCAAAACAGTAGATGTCATTTTTTATTGATTGTTTATTATTTATAGGACTTACGCACTGTACAAATTAACTATCATGTGTATGAACGATATTTGGTCGTTTCAGGCTTTGCGGATGAAGTCTAGATAAATAGCGATCGCTAAAAAATCATCGAAAAATCGGGTTTAAATCCCTGAAAGTCATACCCCCTATTTGGTATTTCCTGTCAATGCGTAAGTCCTAATTTAGTTTCTCAAGTTGTTTAAATCCAGGAGAAGTAGTAAAATTTAAGGATATGGTGTTCTGTGTATCAGTCGCTTTTATAGTTTTAGGAGAGATATCTGTGATATCCTCTAAACCAAATTTGACAAGCACTTCATCATAATCTCCTATCACATCCTCATCAACACACCCTGCTTGAAAAGCTCGCTCAATTAAAGGTAAACAATCTATTGCATTCATATCAGAAAGCACCCAGACAATATGACCGTTAAACTCAGGATCATTTTCTCTAAAAGATTCTAAATGTTGAGATAAAGAAGTAACACAATGCTGGTAATGCTCTGGATAGACAGAGGCAATAGTTTTAATAGTTAACATAGCTGTAATTCGGGGAAATTGCCCATGAGAATCATTAGCAATATAAGTAGAAAGTGCCGGAATTACAGGTAAACCAATCAGGCTTAAAACATTTTTTAATTCTTCATCCAAAATGGACAATACTTCATTATTAAAATCAAAATCATCAAGTTTGGATAATAAGCTAATTAACGGCTCAATTGCTGCTTCTACTCGGAATTTTCCTAATATACGTATTGCATGAATTGGTGCATATTCAAATAAACCACTTTCATCAGATAAAAGCGCGTCATGATCTATATTGTAAAAATCTTCATCAGTTGCTAAACTGATCAACTCAGGAATATGTTCAGTAGTAATACCTAATTTCTCATAATTAGGCCATTTATCTGGTGATAATTTCTCTGTCCCTTCTTGATAATTAAACAATTGAGCAACAGTCTCGGAATAACTATTTTGTGACATACAAATCAAAGTTGAATTTTAATACTGTTTGCATAGATTTATTAATTTGATTCTAACGCAAAACAACAACTATTGAACCAATGTTGAAACCTATATCCCACATTCCGCACTTCATTTTATAGTACAAATACAAGTGTAATAAGTAACAGAAATAGCTTAAACATAAACACATAACTAAGTTGGCAATAAATACAGCGGTTTCCGCTCTTATGAGGTACAAAGTTGAATCATGAAACTCTTGTAGTGCGGGCATCTTGCCCGCTAATCGTGTACCTCATAACACCGAGAAGTGCTGTATAGACAGTAATATAAAAATTGCCAACAAATTGAAATTAATAAGGTATTGACAATAAATTCAGAAGAAAAAATGAGTCTGAATGAAATCAAAATACCAAAAAATATGAATTACCAAAAAGAAGAATTTGAGAGTAAAAACTTAGATCACTTAGGAATAATAGCAGGAATAATAGATGAAATAGAAATAGTAGAAAAAATTAAGTAAGTCGGCGCAAAGAAACCAAACTATGTAAAGATAAGTAAATACGGAAAATAAATCTAGTGAGGTGATTAAAATATGGGTGCTCGTTTAAGGGTATTTTTAACTCGTGAGCAAGATAAAACCCTGTTGAACCTAAGAACAAGGGATTTGCCGCAAAAAGTCAAAGATAAAGCCGAGGTAATTAGGTTAAATTCACATGGTTGGTATGTAGAAAAAATAGCTGCTCATTTTGGCTGGACTCCTCAAACAATCAGAGAAATCTTACATAAATGGGAAAAACAGGGTATAGAAGGACTTTGGGAACTACCTGGTCGAGGGTGTAAACCAAAGTATGGTGAAGAAGACATAGTATTTTTGGAAGAATGCCTGAAAAAAGAACCACGAACATATAACAGTGTTCAATTAGCTCAAAAATTAGAAAGCGAACGCCAAATTCAATTGAGTCCCGACAGATTAAGACGGGTACTCAAAAAAAGGGGGTGATTTGGAAACGAGCTAGAAAGAGTCACAAAGGAAAACAAGACCCCAAAAACAGAGAAATTAAGCAAGCAGACTTAGAGATGTTGACACTATCTGCGGCGGCTGGAGAAATAGACTTGAAATATTTGGATGAATCAGGGTTCTGTATGTGGAGCGAACCAAGTTATACATATTACCAGCCCCGGATTTCTCACAAGCGAAAAAAATCATTCATAAAGAGTAAAACAAAGGAAGTTTATTTGATACATAAATAGCAAAGATGAAAAAAGGAAATCTCCTAAGTATATATTTGAGAAATTTAGTTAAATATCAGGAGCTATTCAGGCAATATATACTGATATGAATGATTGAATATTAAAATTAGACATGACAAAAAAGAGTTAAAAAAACTTTTATCTCTACTCTAAATTAAAGCTAAAAATGAGCGTAATAATCGTCCCAAAAGAATTAACCAGGATTTGGTAACAACTGCAAATAACGGTAAGCAGTAGCATAAATATGCTGATAGGGATAAGAACTATTAATTGCAATTAAAACTCGTCGGCTACTCACAGTAATTAAAGCTCCTAACTTCAACAACTTGGTACGGATAGTCCCAACTTGAGCGTTCTGTAATTCAGTTTTAACTAAACATTTATTTCGCAAAGCATTCATCAAAACATAAGCAATGGAAGAGAACCACAAACGTAGTTGATTACCAGCAAATGTATGGGTACTGGTTCTGTCACTAAATAATTCTAATTGTTGTTCCTTAAAGCGATTTTCCATCTCACCTCTAGGACAATATTTTTGGGTGTAAACTTCACTTGGAGGCATCTTATTTGTAGGAATTGAGGTGACAACAAAACGGATATTAGTTCCCTTTGCCCCATACTCAACTTTAGTGACTACACGACGACTACGACTCCAAGATTTATGAGTTTGATAGTCAATAGTTTTATACCAAGTTGAGTTTTCAATCAGATGAGATGCTAGTTCAGGAAGTTCAACATCTGGCACAAATAGAGTTTCTAAAAAAGAAACTACTGTAGATAGCTTTTGCTCAAACTCTTGCTTGGCTTTACTTTGAGTTAGAGTGATCATCTTTATTAAACGACTGTTTTGCGGCAACCCAAATACATAATCTACTTTTATTTGTGACTCACACCATTCCATAATATCTTCTCGGGAATAGGCGCTATCTCCACGTACTAATATCTCTACATTATTCCATTTTGCACGTATTTGTTTAATGACTCTCTGTAATTCTGATAATGCTCCCTCTGCCGGATCTACATTGGAAGCCCTAAGTTTAGCTGCTAATAAATGTTTTCCACAGAAAATATAAAGTGGTGCATAGCAATATCCTCCATAATAAGTATTGAAAAATACTTGTTCTTGATTACCATGTACTAAATCATCTGTTACATCCAAATCTAAGATTATTTGTCTGGGTGGTGATGAATAAGATTCTAAAAATATGTCTACAAATAATTTCTCAATCTTTTCTTGAGAGTGACTAATTTTATGGTAGCGACTTTCTGCTCCTTGTTCTACATTTTCAGGACAATGTTCTATCCGATTTAATGTACTCTTTCCAGCTAATGTACATGGTTCATTCTCTTGACTAATGCTTTTTCCTAATGCCAGTGTGAACATGGGATCATGACGTAATTCCTCATGGTCATTTAAGTCTTCATATCCCATGATTAAGCCATATATCCGTTGTGTTAATAAGCTTTCTACGGGATGTAATGTCTTATTTGGCTTTCTGTAGTCTTGGAAACATTTAGCTAACCGTGATGTTATTTGCAATTTTCGGTCTATTTCCGCAATTAAACTTAGACCTGCATCTGATGTTACTTGCCCACCCTGGAAATTAACTACTATTGGAGAGAGTTTTTCTCTTTCAAACTTGAACTGTTTTGATGTACTATCTGTTGTTAATGGGGTCATACTTTATAACTGCTGAAATGCTTTCTACATATACATTTTCGCAGGTTTTGACCCCTTTTTTTTAGTTCTTTGTGAGAAATCCGGGTTATGCCGTAATGAATGGGGTTAAAGCCAGGGGAGAAAAAGGACAATACAGTACAGAACGTATTAAATTTAACGAACATACTTCTTCTTAACTTTTCGTTACATAGTTATAAACTTTTCCGCCGACCTACTTAATGAACCAAGTACATCATCTTTTAAGCCTATTATTGAACCGATATTCAATAGAATCATCGAAATTAATAGCCAAACGAAAATATTAGCTTCTAAGCCTATTATTGAACCTATTAAGGAACAATTAGAAGAGTTTTTAAACAATAAAAACCTGAATATTGAAAGAGATAAAAAATTTCCAGGATTTTCAGGGACTTCTAGGAATGTAGACTTTTGCATCTATCATCCTACTGGAAATACCTTAATTAATGTACTTGGTATCCAGGGAAAGCCAAGATTGAGAGCAGAAAAACTTTTTATTACTTGGTCTGAGATTAGCTATTTAAAGGAGAATAAATATAACTTTATTTCATTAGTTGATGATAGTAAGAATTTCAAGGATGAAAAGAGTATTAAGCTATTAAATAAAGTATCCGATGTGGTTAAGTGGTCTAACAGGAATTATCTGCAAAAACTACTTGAATAAAGAGGAATATCTAGGATATAGCGGTTATCGTTTTGGTGCAGTACAATCAAGGGCGCAGAAACCCCACCCCTACAGGTTTTTCAATTTAATCACTGTATCTCATTCAAGTGCATACCGCTATATAGATATCTTGTGGAAAGATGTAGGGACAATTTAGCAATTACCCCTACAAAGATTTTCTGGTAACTAATATAGGACTTACGCATTGACAGGATCAACCAAATATGGGGTATGGGTTTCGGGTATTTTAACATGATTTTTTGATGATTTTTGAGCGATAGCGAAGCGCTGCTGCAAGCAGTTCGCTATTGATCGGAAGTTAATCGCCAAAAGCCTGAAACGACGGATTTTCGTTCATTCACATGATGGTGAATTTGTACAGTGCGTAAGTCCTAGTTAAAATGAGTTATTTTCTTTGGTAATTAATTGCCAATCTTCTACTTGATCTATGACTTTGATAGAGTTGAATTGGAGGTTTTCTAAGGTAGATATATTGAGGAGAAAATAAGGTTGGCTATCATACTGCCAGTAATATTGTAACTCACCAATAGAAGCAGGAATAATAGTGCGATCGCTATAAAAATCCAAAGAAGCACGATGGTAGGGAAAAGATGTATAGATTTCCTTAATTGCTGGATTTATTTTAGTGATCATTGCTGCTACTGGTTTAACAGGATAAGCTGTATTTAATTCCCAAACCCAGTAATGAGATTTCATTAATAACAATAGAGAAATATAACTTCCCCAAATTAAAATTTTCAGAAATTGTCTATCACCTCGCTCTGCTAAAATTGCCGCTAAAGTCATGGTTAAAGCCACTGCTGCAAAAATTATCTGTAATTCTACTTTGTCTAAAGTTCTCCAACTAAAATAAATACTGCCCGCAGAAGCCACCACAGCCAATATTGCTAAACTCGTTACCCAAGCGCGGGGATAGCCAGAAACTACAGGCACATTTTCTATTTCTGCTAATTGAAACCCCAAAGCTAAAGCTAAACTTGGATAAATAGGAACTATATACCAGGGAAGTTTAAAGCTAATGAGGGAAATAATTAATAGATAAACACCACACCAAACAATAATCAATTTTGCCCAACTTAAATTATTATTCTCCCAGGTAATGCGGATAGTTTGGGGGAGAAATATCAACCAAGGCCATGTCCACTTGGCGATTTCTAAAAGATAATACCAAGGTGCTTGGAAACTGCCATTAGTAATAGTTTGGATATGGTTTAAAGATGTATTCACATCAATATTGAAGGGATAGCCATAGTGCCATACTTGAAATCCGTACCAACAGCATACAGGTAGACAACCGATGAAAATACCTGTCCAGAAATAATAACTTGCGAGTAGTCTAGGTGTATCCCAGTAAAGAAAGACTAAAACAACTGCACCTAAATAAACACCCATCACGCCTTGGGTTAGACAAATTAACCCGAAACTAATGCCTACACCTAAGCAGTAACGCAAATCCCGGCGCGATCGCAAGACAAACCACATCATCAAAATCAAAAAACTGGCAACTGCCCCATCTAACACTGCTAACCTGCCATAACGCACCACTGGCAGCATTGTTAGATAAATTAAGGAACTATAAATAGCTGCCCAACGGTGCCGAAATATCTCTCTCCCCATGCAATACAACAAAGGTACAGAAGTTGCCATCAAAATTGCACTAGGTAGACGAGTTGTCCATTCATTAACACCACCCAGAGCATAAGCCCCAGCAATTAACCAGTGCATCAGCGGTGGTGTGTGGTGATATGGTTCACCGCCCAAAGTGGGGTAAAGCCAGCGCATTGAATCTGCTGGAGCTTGCCAAATTTCCCGCGCTACCCTGGCTACAGTTGCCTCATCCCCATCTTGTAAGGGCAAACCGCCAAGATTGATGCTAAACAAGATCACCGCTGTCAATAACAAGAGGATTAGCCATAGCCAATCAATCTTTTTTTCAACCACACGGTGCTGTTTTTCTAGATGAGTCCAAATAAAGCTTCCTTCTTGCATATTCTATGCGAATCTTATAATTGTTAGGTTTAATCACATGGAGATCAAAGCGAATCTCCTATGTTGCCATCCGGGAACAATCTATTTTTAAAAGCAATGGCTAGATCCCAAATTAGCTCAGTTTCTTAGGAACAGAGATAATTTTTTGGCGAAGATTTTCTGATTAATTTTTTTCAGGAAGTTTACAGGCATCCTGCCGATTAAATGATATAAATACTACCATTAGCATTTGCTCAATTACCCTGAAGGAGAATGTCAATGAACCTACCTTTTATTTTAGATGTGGCACTGGGTTTAATTTTTATTTACTTAATTTTAAGTTTACTGGCTTCAGAAATTCAAGAACTATTGACAACTGTACTGCAATGGCGGGCTGAACACTTGAGAAGATCAATTGAAATTCTTTTAGCTGGTGATGCTCAAAACTCAGAAAAACCGGAAGTAATTCAACTAGTTAATAAAATTTATGGCAATCCTTTAATTCAAAGTATTAATCAAGAGGCTAAAGGTTTATTAGCAACTTTACCTCGGCAAGCAACTTGGGCAATTGGCTCATTCTTTAGTCTATTCAGAAAGTCTACTTCTAGATTTAGAAAAGAAACTGTTTTTGGTGATCAAAAACGCAGTGCGCCTTCCTATATTGGTGGTGAAAATTTCGCTAATACTTTTATGGATACATTGCAACTACCAATTTTGGTCAGAAAATTGACTGAAGTCAGACTAGATCAATTCAAAAATGAACGTTTAGATGATATCAGACAAATTTTAATTCAGTTGCAGGTTTACATTAATAATCAAGAGTTATCTAGTGAATTTGCTACTGATATTGCCACAGATTATAAACAGTTAGAATTAGAGTATAACCGCATTACTAATGAGTTTAATAAAGATAAATATGATATCTACATGGCGATAAATAGGATGAGAGATAGCCTAGATAAATATATAGATAGTTTCCAAGCAAACATAGGCAATCATGAAGATATTTTAGATAAACCCTTGCGGGAACTAAAATTCTTAAGAAAAGATATTTTTGCAGATGCAGAAAAAGCCATAGTGCTAGGAGGATTAAAACCTAATATCAATGAAATTGTCAAATCTATTAAAAAAGGTAGTGATATTCATGGTGAAGTTATAGCAGCTATTCAAGATAAAGATAGTGAAACCTATAAAAAAGTTAAAGAACTAATTGATATCCTGCCAGACTCTGTAGTTGATAACGTTCAAATTATGGCAAAACGCGCCCAATTGAAAGCTAAAAGCACGGAAGAAGGTATTATTATCTTGCGAAGAGAAATTGAAAATAGTTTTGATAGTTCTATGGAAAGAGCCGGTGGTGTCTATAAACGTAATGCTAAGGGAGTCGCAATTATCATTGGCATAACTTTAGCTATTACAGCCAATGCCGATACTTTTCATATCATTAATCGCTTATCTAAGGATTCTTTATTACGAGAAATAATTATTAACCAGGCTGTAAAAGTAACACCACAAGGATCTAATCCTTCAGATATCAATAAAATAGATCCTAACGAGATTTTAAAGGAAGTTGAATTACCAATTGGTTGGACAAGTGCTAACGTACAACAGCAAATCAACGTAACAAAATATAGAATTAATGGGTTGCCTGTTTTCAGTGTTTTGAGTATGATTGCTGGTTGGCTTGTGAGTGGTATTGCTATTGCTATGGGTGCGCCTTTTTGGTTTGATTTACTGGGTAAAGTCATGAATGTGCGGAATGCAGGTAAAAAAGGCAAACAAGCTCCTAGAAATCAAGATGAATAATTCAGATCCCCGACTTCTTAGAGAAGTCGGGGATCTGGTGTTATCGTTTCGTTTTCCCAAATCTTCATAAATTTTATCTCCTTCCCAACCCAAATCACCTTGGTTGGGAACAGTATCCAGTAATGAATTAGTATAAATATAAACAATTATTTTCATAAAGAGAAATGGGGAAGAATTGGATCTTTTCCTCAATTATTAATTGCAAAAGCTTGATTAATCTCCTAATTATGAAATACTGATGACATTTTCTCAAGTGTTTTATAGACTGTGAGTCTGCAAACTGATATTTAAAAATACAAGAACAAAAGATAGCAATTTATCAGTAATTATATCCACTCTATAATTTGTCCTTCTTAGACATGATAATATGAATTCCCTTCCGGTTGACATAGTTGAATCACTGGATATTCAAACTCCCAATCTTGACTCTTTACTAACTAAACAGTTTCCTCAGCAATTTGCTAAAAAAGATATTCGTACCAGTTTACAAGCTTCTACCATAGATGCCGTTTTTGCATCTATTTTTGGTCTGAGTACCGGGGGAATTTTAGTCAGTAATTTGTTAGTCGAGTTGGATGCTACTCCGGTGATCTTTGGAATGTTATCCTCAATTCCCATGCTGGTAAATTTTATTCAACCTGTCGGGGCTTACATTTCTGAACAAACTACCAGTAGATTTCAATATTCTCTATTAACTTTTGGAACTTCTCGGTTATTGTGGTTAATTCTGGTAATTGGCATTTTTGCTAACAATTCCAGTTTACTAGATTCTCAACAATTGGTAGTATTAACACTGTCAATTGTCCTTTTTAGTCATCTTCTGGGAGGATTAGGAAGTGCATCTTGGCTAAGTTGGTTAGCCATTATTGTTCCCCGCAGGTTACGAGGGAGATATTTTGGTATTCGGAATAGTGCTTGTAATCTGACGAATTTAATCTGTGTACCTTTGGCGGGATTAGTAATATCAAATTGGCATGGTGGAACTATCGAAGGTTATGGATTAGTTCTATCTTTAGGAACTATTTGTGGAATTATTAGTTTGTGTTGTCAATATTTTCAAGCAGACGTAAATCCGCAATTACAAAATCAGCATAGTTTGAATTTTTGTGAAAATCCTCCTCAAGATATTTGCAAAGAAGAAATTAATTGGACTACTATTATTGGGCAGAACTCTAAATTTTTACTATTTCTGCTTTATTTCAGTATCTGGATGTTGGCTGTGCATTTGAGCGCACCTTTTTTCAACTTCTATTTATTAGATACTTTAGATTTAGATGTGACTTTAGTAACTATTTATAGCAGTCTTCAGACCGGGGCAAATCTGTTAGTGTTGATTATATGGGGGAAATTAGCCGATAGAATTGGTAATCGTCCTATTCTTATCTGTGTGGGTATTTTAGTCGCAATTACGCCATTATTATGGTTAGGAATTGGTCATCATCAACTTGATTTTTGGTTATGGTTGCCGCTTTTACATATTTTCACTGGCATCACTTGGGCAGGAGTTGATTTATGTAGCACTAATATGTATTTAGGAATTGCCCCCGTGAGAAATAAATCTATCTATTTTGCCATTGTTGCGGCTGTCGGGGGCGTGAGTGGAGCTTTAGGGACAACTATCGGCGGTTTTATTGCCCAAAACCAGGAATTTGGCGGTTTATTAGGCTTATTTGCGCTATCTAGCCTATGCAGACTACTAGGGCTAATTCCCCTAATTTTTGTCCAAGAACCGGGTAAGTAGAAGGAGATGGTAAAAAATTACAAGATCCTTTAGCTACTCTTCCTCTAGAAAAACAGAAAACTTTTCACGATTTTACGGGTAAAGCCTGGGATGCTATTGATACTATATATTGCGATAGCTGCGCTTTTCAGACAGAACAAGTTATTATTGACCGTGAACAGTGGGAAGGGGTGTGGCCTTCTGACCATTTTCCAGTGATTGTGAAATTAACAATTCTCTAATTTGCATAATTCAAGCTGACTTCACGGTTACGGCTAACTGCAATCCTAAAGCATCAAGTACATTAGTCAAAGAATAAAATTCAATTTCTCCTTTTTCAGCAAGAATTTTGGCAAATTTATCGTAGGATTGCTGTACTGCTACGGAAAAATTATCAATTCCACCCTGAGCCTCAATCACATTTTTGAGTGCTTTATTTAACATAATAGGATCACCTTCTTCTATAACTACCTCAATATAAGCTGCTGCTTCTAGAGGATCTTGTAAGTATTTAATTAGTTTGGCATGATAACTTGTACTTCTAGGCATTGTTTCGACTAGACTCTATACCCCTGCTTCACCAATTCTACCGCTAACTGGATAGCTGCTTTCATACTTGTCGCATCAGCAATACCCTTACCCGCAATATCAAACGCCGTTCCATGATCTGGTGAAGTCCGCACAAACGGTAAACCAATGGTAGTATTTACAGCCCGATCAAAAGCCATCAACTTCACCGGAATTAAACCCTGATCGTGATAAAGTGCTAAGTAAGCATCAGCAGGATTTTTGATCACAGAATTACCATACCAAGCAATACCCGGTTTTACCCACATTGTATCTGGGGGAATGGGTCCTTCTAGTTGTAAATGCGGGCGTTTTTGGCGTTCTGATTCCAACCAGGGAATTAACCAATCTATTTCTTCTGTTCCCAGTTGTCCCATTTCTCCACTGTGGGGATTTAACCCAGCGATCGCAATTCTCCCATTTTTAATGCCAAAATCATTTTCTAAACACTCCACCAATAAATCTAATTTATTTGTCAACAACTGCGGTGTTAAAGTCGCAGCTACTTGAGATAAAGGAATATGGGTGGTAGCAAGTAAAGCGCGAAGAGTCCAACCGGTAAAAGGCGATCGCCCCACAAACAACATCCCAAACCGCTCAACACCAGCCTTTTCGGCTAAAAGTTCCGTTTGTCCCGGATAGTTGTAACCAGCGGCTTTCCAAGCAGATTTAGCGATAGGTCCGGTGATAATTCCATCAAACTCACCTGCCAAAGTTTGAGATATGGCATATTCCATATAAGCAAAACTCGCTGCACCACTAGCTGCATTTCCCACACCTGTGATAATTTCACCAGCAATAGGGACATCAACTATAGACAAATCAACCGGATTAGCCAAAGCTAGAGAATTATCAATATTTTTACTGATATTTTCATAACTTTTAGTTAATAAAGTTCTATTCCCTACCACCATCACATCACAATTTTGAATAACTTGAGGATCTGCCAAAGCCTTCAAAATCACCTCAGAACCAATACCTGCCGGATCTCCCAGCGTCAGCACCAACCGTGTCCGTTTATCTTCATTAGTCATTATATTGTAGGGGCGGGGAAACCCAGCCCATCTCCGTCTATTCCCAATTATCATCCCTAAATTGGTTTAGAATTATTTATAGAGGTCTAATACTAATAATTCTGACAATACCTTGTCCATTTTTTGTAGGTCGGGTTAAGCGACAGCGCAACCCGACGCATTTGTTGGGTTATGGCTTCGCCACACTTCGTGAACGTACCTCAACCCAACCTACAAATCAAGACTTTTTTCGATTTGGACAAGGTATTGTTCTGATAGACCTAGTTTAACTGAATCCTCAAAGTTGAAAATGAGATTTGAGTCTTCAAATCAAATTCAGCAGTCTGAAAAACAGGAAACATAAATCAACAATCCACAAAGGAGCATTACAGCAAATGGGCGGCGAAATGTTAAATGCAGCGATGCTATCTTTCGGTCTAATCTTCGTAGGTTGGGCAATTGGCGCTTTGTTACTCAAAATTCAAGGCGCAGAAGAATAGAATGGAAGCAGGGGAAGCAGGGGAAGCAGGGGAAGCAGAGGAAGTAGGGGAAGTAGAGGAAGTAGGGGAAGTAGGGGAAGTAGAGGAAGAAAAATTAATTCTTCATCCTGATTCCTGATTCCTGATTCCTGACTCCTGACTCCTAACTCCTGACTCCTGACTCCTGACTCCTGACTCCTGACTCGTGACTGGACACTGAGCGAAGTCGAAGTGCTGACTCCTATCTTTTATTAAAAAGATGTAAAGTTTTATTTAGATAACTAAATTCTGTTAAGATTCTTTTCATAAACATTAAGATATATAACCAACCCCATGACATTATTAATAGTTGGTGCAACTGGCACTTTGGGAAGACAAGTAGCTCGTCGCGCAATTGATGAAGGGTATAAAGTCCGCTGTCTGGTTCGGAGTCCTAAAAAAGCTGCTTTTCTCAAAGAATGGGGTGCAGAACTGGTACGGGGAAACTTGTGTAATCCACAAACCCTGACAGAAGCATTAACAGGTGTAACCGCAGTTATTGATGCTGCTACATCTCGCGCCACAGATTCACTAACTATCAAAGAAGTGGATTGGGATGGCAAAGTAGCATTAATTCAAGCCGCTAAAGCTGCTGGTGTAGAAAGATTTATCTTCTTTTCAATTTTAGATGCTGATAAATACCCCAATGTACCGCTGATGGAAATTAAGCGATGTACAGAAGCATATTTAGCAGAGTCCGGTTTAAACTACACAGTTCTACGTTTAGCTGGATTTATGCAAGGGTTAATTGGTCAGTACGGCATACCTATTTTAGAAAAACAACCAGTATGGGTAACAGGAACATCCTCACCTATTGGCTACATGGATACTCAGGATATTGCTAAATTCGCGGTGCGGGCTTTGACTGTGCCAGAAACAGAAAAGCAAGCTTTCCCAGTCGTGGGAACTCGTGCTTGGAGTGCTGAGGAAATTATTAATCTTTGTGAACGCTTATCTGATAGAGACGCAAAAGTTACACGAATGCCTATCAGTTTATTACGGGCTGTCCAAAATTTACTGCGCTGCTTTCAATGGGGATGGAATGTTGCTGATAGATTAGCTTTTACAGAAGTCTTAGCTGGTGGTAAAGCTCTAAACTCAGAAAATATGGACGAAGTATATACTGTTTTTGGTTTAGACAAACAAGAAACTACCACCTTAGAAGCATATCTACAAGAATACTTCAGTCGGATTATGAATAAGCTGAAACAGTTAGATTACGAAAAAGCCAAAAGTAAAAAGCTTAAAAGTAAAAAGACTCCCTTTAAACAATCCTCCAAAGCCAATAGTCAATAAATGTCAGCCGAATGGTGACATTAGGCTAAAATGTGTAACTATTAGATACAGAAAAATCATCCCTTAAACTTGGATATTTGAGTGTGCCGAAAGCAGGCATTATCTACAACGATGTTAAGCCGATAGCGAGTAGTGTCGCTATCGAACTAAAAGACAAGCTCACCGCTGCTGGTTGGGATGTATACATCACAGCGAGTATCGGTGGGATATTGGGCTATTCTCAACCAGATAGTCCAGTCTTGCACACCCCCATTGAAGGTCTTACGCCCCCTGGCTTTGACTCAGACATGAAATTTGCACTGGTGTTAGGGGGGGATGGAACTGTGTTAGCAGCATCACGCCTAGTCGCCCCCTGTGGTATCCCCATGCTGACGGTAAATACTGGTCACATGGGATTTTTGACTGAAGCTTATCTTAACCAATTGCCCCAAGCCTTAGAACAGTGTATGGCGGGTGCATATCAGGTTGAAGATAGAGCTATGCTCACCGTTAAAGTTATGCGGGGAGATACGGTAAAGTGGGAAGCCCTCTGTTTAAATGAAATGGTGCTACATCGAGAACCTTTAACTTGTATGTGCCATTTTGAAATCGCAGTGGGGCGACATTCACCTGTGGATATTGCGGCTGATGGAATTATTGTTTCTACCCCAACGGGTTCTACAGCTTATTCTTTAAGCGCAGGGGGTCCAGTAATTACTCCTGGTGTCCCTGTATTGCAGTTAGTCCCAATTTGTCCCCATTCTCTGGCTTCTAGGGCTTTGGTGTTTCCTGATAGTGAACCAGTTAATATCTATCCTGTTAATATTCCCCGGTTGGTAATGGTGGTGGATGGTAATGGTGGATGTTATGTTTTACCGGAAGATCGGGTATATTTAGAGCGATCGCCCTATAGCGCCCGGTTTATTCGTCTCCAGTCACCGGAATTTTTCCGTGTTCTGCGGGAAAAACTCGGTTGGGGTTTACCACATATTGCTAAACCCAATTCCGTAGAATTGCCTTAGTTGTCACTTGTTCAGTTAGGTAAATGCCAACTTAGTGTAACTCGCACTTCTCCATTCGGTAAAACAGCTTCTACTTTAATACCACCTTCCATCAACTTAAGCGCCTTCGCTCAAAACTCTAGGGTATCAAAAACAAAAACCGTTCTTTATGTACGTCCCTGCGATAGTCCAAATTTGGGAGCAGTATCGTCAAGCCTAACCCTATCGAGTGGAACTGGAAGGGATCAATGGCTTGGTTGGAGTTGGGATGGTACTACAGCTTCATACGTGGTTAATGAGTAACTAGGGAAGCGATCGCTTTTTTGAGAATAGGATGATTTTAGGCGATTCCTGCGGAGCGCTTCGCTATCGCTCTTTCATAAGAGGATGATTTTAGGCGATTCCTGCGGAGCGCTTCGCTATCGCTTTTTCATAACATGATGATTATGGGCGATCCTAGTATTCAGATCTCTGACTTCTTAGAGAAGTCGGGGACCTATTTTACCAAGATTATATTTAATACCATATAATTACTTATTGACATAATATGCTAGTTTTAGCATACTTAATATTAGATGAATGAAAAACAAGAAAAGCCTCTCAGATGGATTGCAAGCGCCCTTAATGATTTAAAGAAGTTTCCTGAAGATGTACAGGATGTCATGGGTTACGCTCTTGATTTAGCACAACACGGTCAAAAACACCCTAACGCAAAACCTTTACACGGGTTTTCTGGAGCAGGAGTTTTAGAAATTGTAGATGATTTTGATGGGGATACATATAGGGCAATTTATACTGTTAAATTCGAGGGTGTTATCTACTTACTACATTCCTTTCAAAAGAAATCAAAACATGGTATTGCTACACCACAACAAGATATAGAATTAGTTAAAAAAAGATTGAAAATCGCTCAAGAAAATTATTTACAACAAACTACCGAAAAAATGGAGTAAAAAAATGCCAGAAGAAAATCAAGTTGAAGTTAGTAGCGGAAATGTATTTGCTGACTTAGGTTTATCTAATCCTGAAGAAAGATTATTGAAAGCCGAGTTAGTCCGTAAAATCAGTGAAATCATTACTAATCTAAATTTAACACAAGTTCAAGTAGCCGAAATTCTAGGCATAGATCAACCAAAAGTTTCTCTACTAATTAGAGGTAGATTAAGTGGTTTTTCAACTGATAGATTGATGGACTATCTAAACAAGTTAGGTAGTGATGTAGAGATTACAGTTAAACCTAAACCTGAAAATCGTAAGTTTGCTCAGATAATTGTAGTCTGATAATTATTATTCATTATTCAGATCTCCGACTTCTTTAAGAAGTCGGAGATCTAGGTCTTTTAATAAGTAATCAATACCTTGTCCATTTTTTGTAGGTCGGGTTAAGCGACAGCGCAACCCGACGCTCATGTTGGGTTATGGCTGATGGCTCCGGCGAGCGCAGGGATACACCACACTTCGTGAACGTACCTCAACCCAACCTTGTATCTTAGAGGTATGTTAGAGGAAGTGTTAGACAGTCCCAACCTTGGTCAGAAAAGACCGCCTTGTCACCCGTTAAGCAAAACTATATAGCAAAGTTTTTCAGCAACTTTTATGTATGTATTAATACATCCTATTCAAAGAAATCTATCTTAAAAAAATAACTTTATCAATCCGTATATTTACAGTTGATTTTTGAGGCTTTAGGCATTGATGAGCAAAAAAAATCGCCTTTACGTATTGTTATGTAAGGATAGAAGAAAGTCCGACCGCAATTTTGTCTAAGCACCGTGTTTATTTAATTCTATATTTTAACTAAAAAAGATACAACACTCTCTTGATAAAAGCGGCTTTTTTTCAGTAATTTAACTAATTGACAAGAAATAAAAGTACAAATTAAGGTTATAAATAAGTATCTACCAAATTTTAGAGGAAAATAAAAACATGGCAATCATAAAAGGCACAAATGGAAATGACAATTTAGTGGGAACATCTGCCAATGACACCATCTACGGTTACGCTGGCAATGATACGCTTAAGGGTGGCTCAGGTAATGACATTATTTATGGTGATAATGGTAATGACATTCTTGATGGTGGCTTAGGTGCTGATAAGCTTAACGGTGGTGACGGCAGTGATACATACTACGTAGATAATGCAGGTGATGTAGTTACGGAAGCCTACAACGATGCTTTAGGTGGTGTAGATACAGTATTCTCCACCGTGAACTTCACCCTGGGATTTGGACTAGAAAACTTGACATTAACTGGTACTGGTAATATTAATGGTACAGGGAATGGCAATAACAATGTGATCACTGGTAACAGTGCCAATAACATTCTTAATGGTGGCTTAGGTGCTGATAAGCTTAACGGTGGTGACGGCAGTGATACATACTACGTAGATAATGCAGGTGATGTAGTTACGGAAGCCTACAACGATGCTTTAGGTGGTGTAGATACAGTATTCTCCACCGTGAACTTCACCCTGGGATTTGGACTAGAAAACTTGACATTAACTGGTACTGGTAATATTAATGGTACAGGGAATGG
>Ga0208858_1000057_pt1 | contig 29156 bp, 22 predicted proteins | sample LakMenEpi16Nov12_FD_150704 | JGI IMG/M metagenome (GOLD analysis project Ga0208858, IMG submission 150704) | Freshwater microbial communities from Lake Mendota, WI - 16NOV2012 deep hole epilimnion (SPAdes) | ecosystem: Environmental > Aquatic > Freshwater > Lake > Epilimnion/Euphotic zone ...
GTGTTTCAAACATAGTAAAAAATCATTGTTTAGCAAAATCAATTAGTGATGCTAGTTGGTATTTGTTCCGACAATGGATTGAATATTTTGCGGTTAAATTTGACAAGATTGCTATAGCCGTAGCACCACATTATACTTCTCAAAAGTGTTCTAGCTGTGGCGTAATTGTCAAAAAATCTCTATCAACTCGTACCCATAAATGTGTTTGTGGCTGCGAATTGCACAGAGATACAAATGCCGCAATTAACATTCTTAATCTGGCAAAAAATAGGGGAGGGCATCCCCAAATTAACGCTACAGGAGTTGGAATCTCTACTCTAGTTGGTGACTCAGCGCGGTCTTGGGGGTTTCCCCCATGAGCGACTGAGGAACCCGTAAGGGTGAAAACCTGCTAGAGCAAATTCTGACGATGAATGTAGAATCCCCGTGTCTTTAGACCGGGGAGTGTCAATGGTGCATAAATCTCACAATTTGTCTAGTTGCTGGCATTAATAAAATTATTGACGGGAGGAGTGATCATGAAATTATTAGTTCGTTGGAGCTTAACATTGGGTTTGGCTGGTAGTGTAATGTTTGCGGGAATCTTGGGAATAAATAATCTCCAAGCCCTAGCACTACCACAGGAACAGGTGGTAAAAACTTTACAAGAAGTACCAGTTTTTACACTAACTAATCCCAAAGGAGAATTTGTAGTTATCTCCAAAAAAAATCAATCTAAAACTATTTCCCAAATAGGCTTTTTTATTAGTAGGAAAGACGCTCAACTTTTCCTAGAAAATCGGCTTAAAAAAGAAAATCCCCAGTTAGCAAATACTATCCAAATCACACCAATTTCTTTAGCCGATTACTATAAATTAGTAGTAGAAAATAATAAGAAAAAAGACTCTGATGTAATCTTAACTTTAGTTCCCACAAAACAGCAGGTGGATGTGGCCATAACTATGCTGAATAACAGTGGTAGCCCAGACAAAAAATTTAATGGTATTCCTTTATTTGTGCCAAAATTCAAGAAAGATAATAGCTATCTGACCATTCCCCAGGGAAAAAATCGGTTGATTCCTTTCTATTTTGAAAAAGAACAAGCAGTCGCTCTTTTAGAAGCCTTCAAAAAGGCTAAACCACAGGAAGCAGCGAATACAGAAATTCAGGTATTAGATTTGTATAGAGTGATTGAAACACTCAGTAGTAGTAATGATCCCAGCGCCAATAAAATTTTCTTGTTTCCCTCACGGGAATCAATAGAATTTATTCGTTCTATAGTTCCAAATCAACCAAAAAAATAAAAAATAATCTTTACCTCCTGATATGTTAAAGGCAAATCAAATAGTTTCTGGATTAGAACTTTGGCAGTGGCGAAAAACCGCAATTCAAACAGCTATAGCCTCGGACATATCCCCAATGGAGGTAGATTGGCTATTACTAACAATAGCTAATTTAGACCGTTTGGCACTGCGTTTAGAATCTTTCAAAACATGGCAGCAAATCCCCATAAAATTGTCCTTAACAGAATTAGAGCAATTGTGGCAAAGGCGATTAGATGACCGTTTACCGGTTCAGTATATTGCAGGGACGACAGCTTGGCGGAAGTTTCAACTCACAGTTTCCCCTGCGGTCTTAATTCCCAGACCAGAAACAGAAATATTGATTGATTTGGCCGTAACTGCTGCTAACGGTGAAGCCAAAGCAGGTCACTGGGTGGACCTGGGAACGGGTAGTGGGGCGATCGCGCTAGGATTAGCTGAAGCATTCACAACCGCCACCATTCATGCTGTAGATATCAGTCCAGCCGCCTTAGCCATTGCTGAAACCAACGCTGAAGATTTAGGTTTTCGGGAACGGATTCAATTTTATCAAGGTTCTTGGTGGCAACCCCTAGAATCCCTCAAAGGTCAGTTTAGCGGCATGATATCAAATCCGCCCTATATCCCCAGTAATACCGTACTGACCTTACAACCAGAAGTAGTCAAACATGAACCTCATTTAGCCTTAGATGGTGGTGCAGATGGTTTAGACTATATTCGTCATTTAATTGATATTTCCCCTAATTATTTGCGTCCTGGTGGACTGTGGTTAATTGAAATGATGGCAGGACAGGCAGAAATGGTGGGGGAATTGTTGGAAAATAATGGTAATTATATCAATATTTCCATTCATGCTGATTTAGCCGGAATTAAACGTTTTGCAGTGGCTTCTAATTGCAAATAAAAAATATTCTATAGCAACCACCTATTTTCCTCCTTGCATTCCTCTTTGCGACTTTGCGACTCTGCGTGAGACAAAAAAAGATTTTGGAAAGAAGAATATTTTGCTATTAGATAGGGGAATTCCAGATAAACACCCCATAAAATTCTCACTGCCTACAACACCTTACACTGCCCATAATGCCTTAATAAATGATCACATAAAACCAAAGCCACCATAGCATCAACCATTGGCACAGCGCGGGGTAAAACACAAGGATCATGTCTTCCCTTCCCAGATAAAAGAGTTTCTTCACCTTCCTTAGTTACGGTTTTTTGTTCCTTTCTAATAGTAGCCGTTGGCTTAAAAGCCACTCGGATAATAATATTTTCACCGTTGGAAATTCCCCCTTGAATTCCGCCCGAACGGTTAGTTACTGTTCTAATTTCGCCACTTTCATCAATATAAAATTCGTCGTTATGTTCAAAACCTGTTAACAAAGTTCCGTCAAAACCAGAACCGATTTCAAAACCTTTACTTGCAGGTAGTGACATCACCGCTTTTGCTAAATCTGCTTCTAATTTATCAAAAACTGGTTCGCCTAAACCCTTGGGAACATTCCGTACCACACATTCAACCACACCACCGATGGAATTACCATCTCGACCGGTTTGTTCAATTAATGAAATCATGGTATTAGCAATTTCGCCATCTGGACAACGGACAATATTGCTTTCGACATCTGCTAAAGTGACGGTATTCGGATCAACAACACCTTCTAAATCCTTAATTCGCTTGACATAAGCAATAACTTCCACCTTTGCCACTTGATGTAAAATCTTTTTAGCGATCGCACCAGCAGCAACTCTACCTATTGTCTCACGCGCCGACGACCTACCACCACCTTGCCAATTTCTGAATCCATATTTAGCATCATAGGTAGCATCTGCATGAGAAGGGCGATATTTTTGCGCCATTTCATCATAATCTTCGGGACGAGTATTTTTATTTCTGACTAAAATGGCAATTGGTGTTCCCAGAGTTTTCCCCTCAAACACCCCAGATAAAATCTCACAGGTGTCCGCTTCTTTGCGAGGAGTCGTAATTTTACTTTGTCCTGGTCGTCTTCTATCTAACTCAAATTGAATTTCTTCGGCAGAAATTTCCAGTTGTGGGGGACAACCATCAATAATAACTCCCACACCGCCGCCGTGAGATTCGCCAAAAGTAGTGATACGGAAAAGATGACCAAAAGTGCTGCCCATGATATTCAGGAAATACAGACCGGAATATGTATTTTACATGGAGTTGGGCGATCCTGCGAAAAATCAAAAATTCCCCATGATAATCAGTTATCTTAAAGACTCTCACCTTGTCCCCTGTCACCTGTTAATAATTGAGTCTGGCAGTTAAACTAGATAGGAAAACTGTAATTTCTAGATTTGACAATTTCATCAGAAAAACAGCCATAAAGGGTAACTATTATGAAAAATTTGCACAAAAAGGCTTTAATGAAACACCGTTTATCAAGTTCGTCTCAGCGTCATGTTTTAACTGGAGTCATAGCTGCTGGGTTGATGATGTTGCCGGGGCTAGTTGGTAGTAGTCCCGTTTTAGCGCAGCAAAAGCCAGAGCGGAATTCTTTAACCTATGGGGAATTGATTCAGAAGGCAGATAAAGGAGAAATTAGAAAGGTAGAATTGGATCAAACTGAACAGATAGCTAAGGTTTATTTAGCTGGACAAAAGCCGGATACCATACCTTTACAGGTGCGCCTTTTAGATCAAAATACCGAATTAATTAATAAACTTAAAGAAAAAAACGTTGATTTTGGTGAAGTTTCCTCCGCTGGTAATAGAGCCGCTGTGGGGTTGTTAATCAATCTGATGTGGATTTTGCCCTTAGTGGCTTTAATGCTATTGTTCCTGCGCCGTTCTGCAAATGCTTCTAACCAAGCCATGAGTTTTGGTAAATCTCGCGCTCGGTTTCAAATGGAAGCGAAAACAGGGGTAACATTTAATGATGTTGCGGGAGTCAAAGAAGCCAAAGAAGAATTAGAAGAAGTTGTGACTTTCTTGAAACTTCCAGAAAAATTCACAGCGGTAGGGGCGAAAATTCCCAAAGGGGTGCTGTTAGTTGGACCACCTGGAACTGGGAAAACCCTACTCGCAAAAGCCATTGCGGGGGAAGCAGGTGTACCTTTTTTCAGTATGTCTGGTTCGGAATTTGTAGAAATGTTCGTCGGGGTGGGTGCTTCCCGTGTCCGGGATTTGTTCAAAAAAGCGAAAGATAATGCGCCTTGTTTGATATTTATTGATGAAATTGACGCAGTAGGTAGACAACGGGGTGCGGGTATTGGTGGTGGCAATGATGAACGGGAACAAACTCTTAACCAGCTATTAACGGAAATGGATGGTTTTGAAGGGAATACGGGAATTATTATTATTGCGGCTACCAACCGTCCAGATGTCCTGGATTCGGCTTTATTACGTCCCGGACGCTTTGACAGACAGGTAATTGTGGATGTCCCCGATTTGAAGGGAAGACAGGAAATTTTGACAGTCCACGCTCAGAATAAGAAGATTGATCCCAGTGTATCTTTGGAAGCGATCGCTCGGCGCACTCCTGGTTTTACAGGTGCAGATTTAGCCAATTTACTCAACGAAGCCGCTATTCTCACCGCCAGAAGACGCAAAGAAGCTGTTACCGATTTAGAAGTTGATAATGCGATAGATAGAGTAGTTGCGGGTATGGAAGGAACGGCTTTAGTAGATAGCAAAAATAAACGTCTGATTGCTTATCATGAAGTCGGACACGCTTTGGTAGGTACGTTGGTTAAAGGTCATGATCCTGTGCAAAAAGTTACTCTCATTCCCAGAGGACAAGCACTAGGTTTAACTTGGTTTACTCCCAATGAAGAACAGGGTTTAATTTCCCGTTCCCAAATTTTAGCCCGCATTGCCGCAACTTTAGGCGGTCGTGCAGCGGAAGAAATCGTGTTTGGGAAAGGGGAAGTTACCACAGGTGCGGGAAATGACTTACAACAAGTTACCAGTCTGGCTCGACAAATGGTCACAAAATTTGGAATGTCTGATTTGGGTCCAGTTTCCTTAGAAAATCAAAACAATGATGTATTTTTAGGGCGTGACTGGGGAAATAAATCAGAATATTCTGAAGACATTGCTGCTAAAATTGATGCCGCAGTTCGGGAAATTGTTAACCGCTGCTATATTCAAGCTAAGGAAATAATCCAGGAAAATCGGTTAATTTTGGAACGAGCAGTTAATTTGTTGATAGAACAAGAAACTATTGAAGGTGATCTATTTCGCACAATGGTCGCTAACCATACTCAAGATGAACTACCCCATCTTACTTCGTTGAAGATGGGGTGATCCCAAAGGAATAAATAAAATATAGTTGTCATAAATTCAAATGTCTGAATAATTTCTTTCAACTGTCTTGAAAATTAATTATCCAGACGTTTCGTTTATGACTCGCTTACATCCCCGACCTACTAAGAGTTGAGGACGGGGAATTACGCGATAGTGTTAAACAAATACAGGTTTGATTGAGCAACTCTTAGCCCAACATGATCAAGGATTTTTTTGGCTTTCCCTGGCTCAACCCAACATATAAAAGAAGTCCCCGTAATCTTTAAAAATTACAGTGACTTATTTTTTATTTGGTGGCGGGAAGTGGATTTGAACCACTGACCTTCGGGTTATGAGCCCGACGAGCTACCAGGCTGCTCTATCCCGCGTCGCTTTTGTCGCTTTCCTCTCGACTTCTTTAATATAGCGCGAAGTCAAAAGTTTGTCAACTACAAAAGCGATAATTCTCCAATTACTTCCAAACGCTTGTATTTCCCCAGGTTCATAAACTTTTCAGAGAGGCTTTGGGCAATACTGGGACTAATCCAACCCATTTGTTGGAGGATGTGAATAGCTACAGCATATTTAGCGCGTGTTGAGCCATCCATGACTTTAATAGCTAATCCCATGCCTTCACCAAGTCGGCCAATGCACTGTACCCCTTCTGCTCCAGATTTACTCACCAGTTCACCAGGAGTTAAGCGCATCAATTCTGTATCGAATTCTCCAACACCCGCCACCATTGTGGGATGATGATTCATGGCGCGGACAATTCGCTCCATATCCACGCTATTGCTGGAAGCTAATACAGCATATAAAGAGGCCATTTGACTGAGTTGCATCAGATATGTGGGTGCGCCACAGTCATCATGGGCGGTCAGAAATTCTGCTGCTGGCATTCGCAGCAATTCTGCTACTTTGGTGATAATTAACTGTTGGACTGGGTGTTTACGATCCAAATAGTTAGTTAACGGCCAATGGCGTTGCTGACAAACAGCTAACATTCCGGCGTGTTTACCAGAACAGTTATATTCTAAAGCACTACTCTTACCTTGAGGAATTGGGCAGTGCAGGGCATTGATGTCAATATCTGCTCGCCACAGGATGTTAAATACCTGTCTCACCTGTTCTATACTGCCTTTGTGGGAACTGGTGATAATTGCTAAGTCTTTATCGCTCAAACCATAACGTTCTAATGTGCCTGTGCTGGTGATAGCCAGTGATTGAAATGGTTTGAGGGCAGAACGGACAAATGCGGCGGTTTCAGCGTTACCAGCAACGGAAAGTACCCGTCCCCGGTCATCACTAACTACAGCCTGGACTATATGCCGAGATTCAATAATGCCTTCACGCAGCAACCGGACTTCTAGTGCTGCGGCTTGAGTTCGTTTTCCCATTGTCATGGGTTTATATCTATTTTGTGAATTGTCAGTTGTCAGTGGTCGGTTGTCAGTGGTCAGTAGGGGCGAAGCATTTGGAAGATAAATTATCAGTCATTGCCAAAAATAGTTCTCCAAATGCTTCGCCCGTACAGTGGTCAGTTGTCAGTTGTCAGTGGTCAGTGGTCAGTTGTCAGTTGTCAGTTGTCAGTGGTTGGTTGTTTTACTAATGACTAATGACTAATGACTAATGACCACTGACTATTTACAAGAAATGCCAAACTATAGTACCAATAAGATACGTAAGAGCCAAGGCGGCAAAGGTAATTTGCAAGCGTTGGAAGATGGGTTTGATTTCGTAGGTAACAATTAAGCGATCACGGCTGATGACTTCTTGGGGTTTTGTCCAAGTGTGTCCGTCGTACCAACCAGATTCTTCGTAGAATACGGTGGGACTATAAAGGCGATCGCGCACATAGAACCAACCTAAATATAACCGGACTAATACTAGCACTATACTTACACTAGCAGCACCAGATCCACAAAGGAGAAAATTAAAAATCTGCTTTTGGGGAGAAAAACTGGCTGCTGCCACAGGTCCGGCTACTAACCAAGACCAAGCCCAGATCCAAAAAATTTTCTTGGTGAAGTTAGCCCAGCTTAAGATACTATCTCGAAATAGCCAGGCATTTTTTAATTCTTCGTACTCATTCAGTGGTTGTTGTTCTGTAGGAACTGGGCAATTCTCAAGGGAGGATCGCATCATATCGGTTAACTCCCAACATTCTCGGCGTTTGGTAGGGAAATACGTTCCGCGTGTCCCCAGAACGCTTCTAAATTATAAAACTCCCGTTCTCTTGGCATCATGATATGGACGATGACATCACCATAATCTTGTAGTACCCAAGTTCCTTCGGCTTTGCCTTCTGTTCTGATGGGTCGTCGTTGCCAGTCAATTTCAACTTGTCCTTGAATTGCGTCAGCGATCGCCCTAACTTGCACCTTGGAATAACCAGTCATCATCACAAAGTAATCCGCGAGGGAAGAAATCTCTGCCACATTGAGCAAGATAATTTCTACTGCTTTGCGGTCTAAAGCTGCCTCAGCAATAGTTAAAGCTAAATTTTTACTCGTAGCTTCTGTGTCAGTTTTAGGTCTGCTCACAGGGTTTATTGTCAATGGTAAATTTCGGGGGAAAGATTCAGTCATTCAACCTCATGTGCGTTTTTTCTGTTGCCACTACTTATTCAACTTGCTTACAAATATCTCAAAATAGCTGAACTGCAATTGTGTGAATAGGTTTTTCCTGAATAGTAACATATTCTACAGTTGATCACTTTATCAACCAAGGGAATAGGGAATGGGGAACAGATGCGAAAAATTAGCCCCCAAGCCAGGTTTTCAGCCTCACCCCTAGTAGATAGCTTAGTTTCCCTGTTCCTTTCATAAAAATAAACCCAAGCCGATTTGTAACTTGGGTAAATTGAATGTTTTAACCTGGTGAATTTAGTTTAGTAGCAAGTATTCAGTCGTCAGTCGTCAGGTATTAGCTGAATGCTGACGTTTAGCAGTGGCTAAACAGCCCCACTGTTTTTATTAAACAAAATGGTGATGGTTTTGAAAATTAACTTTAAATCATAAACTAAAGTCCAATTTTGCTGATACTGTAAATCTAACCGAATCACATCTTCAAAACTCCGAACTTTAGAGCGGCCGTTAACTTGCCATTCACCAGTCATACCAGGTTTAACGTCTAAACGTTGCCATTCGGGGACTTCGTAACGTTCTACTTCATCAGGTGTGGGTGGTCGAGTCCCGACTAAACTCATTTCCCCTTTGAGAACGTTCCAAAATTGAGGTAGTTCATCCAAACTGGTACGGCGTAAAAAGTTACCTACTTTAGTAATTCTGGGATCATTATCATTTTTAAAGAAAGCGCCTTCGACTTGATTTTTGATTTGAGATTTTCTAGCTTCTGCATCTACACACATAGACCGAAATTTCCAAATTGCAAACCGCTTACCCATCCAACCACAACGAGTTTGCCTAAAGAAAATTGGACCAGGATCGTCAATTTGAATGGCGATTACTATGGGAATAAACAAAATAAATGTAATTACTAAACCAACTAATGATCCCACAATATCAATCAGCCGTTTCATCCAAGATGCCACGGAATTATGAGTTTGAGGAAGTGGATCTACTTTGCGAGAAGTATTTTTTCCTGAGTTTGTAAAGTTATCTGTGGCTATTAGTGTGAGGTTGTGAAGAGACTCAATGGGAAACACCTGATCTAGCCCTGTCAGATTTAAAACTGCCATGACTTGGGGTGTAACATGACGCAGTGTTACTTTGATTCCCTTTTCTTGAGAATTTTTAAAGTTGCTGACTAGAGAACCTAAACCACTACTATCCATAAAAGTAGTATTTTGGAAATCAATAAAAATTTGCCCTGGTGGTAAATCCGCTGCAATTAAGTTTTGGCAAGTTTGCTTAAAACTGACGGCCTCAAGCACAGTTAACCTCACTGGAACTTGCAAGATTACTGCGCTTTCTAAGTAAGTAACTGGAAAGTCTACTGGTGTGGTTTGACTACTCATAAAACTCTGGACTTTAATTGCCATATATAATCTAATTTGTTAACCGTAATTTTCTTTTGGAAAAACAATTAACCTGATTTTTAATCTGGATGATGAAGCACAAGCTGGGAGATTTTTAAAGATTAGAGAAAATATTCCCAATCCAGCTTCACAATAGCAGCAATTCTCAAAATTTTTGCTGTTGTAAATAGGTGAATCAACTTGTTATTTCTCATGATCATCTGATTACTAAAAATAAAGTTAATGTTACTGATACCTGATTTAAGTCTTTTTATGCAATTCAAGGGGAATATCTCAACGTCGGGATACGTCAGATTTTTATTTGTTTTGCTCTTTGTGATTTGCATTGTTACTTTTGTGACAGTTTTAACAATTACAATGCCCTTTTTAACTGCCAAATTGACTGTTTTCCTGAATTACGGGACTTTGAAGCTCATGCAAATTCTGGGCGATTATCTATATGACTAGAATGGGTTGCCAGAAAAAACTTACCTTTGTCAACAATAGCATTAGCTCAACTCAAGGATATCCTCTGCTTCATGCACAATTTTTAGCAAAATTTCAGCCAGCAATAATATCACTAATTAACCTGCTAATTTATTGAGAACCTGACGGATATTGACCACAGTTGGAAATAATTATCTCCTATTTAGACTCAGTAGGTCTAAATTTAAAATTTCTCAATGTGAGCAATAAAACTCATTATGAAGAAGATAAAAAATTCCTTTAACCAGCCTCTAACACTAAGTTAGAGCTATTTAAAAAAATAATTGTCTTCCAAAGTACAGTTGTTAAAAAGTTAAAATCGGCGGTTGATTAGTTGCAGATGTAAGTAAGGAGATTTCGCTATTTTTGCGACCTGTGACTTCCTAAACTTATAAAATATTCAACAAAGACGCGAATTTAAAAAGTTTTTATGAGCAAAATAAGAAGGTTTGATAAAGTTTTAATATTTTGTTAAATAGATGAATTTCTCGGAAATTTTTCTGAACATAAAAGTCTAATAGATAGATATTACTGATGTTCAAGGCTTTTAGTCCTGACTCTGACTGTATCTTTGTGGGTTGGGTATCTCCCACCCCACTAATTGTCAAAATTTCACAATCCAGAGTCCTCATTCCGGGATTTAGCTTTGGCTTTGTTGGCGCTGCGTTTAAGAGCAGAAAGTCTCGCTTCATATCGAGAACGCTGATTTTTGCTAGGAGTGTTTTCCACTAAGGTTTTTAAGGCACTACCAAGACTTTTATAGGCGTTGGGTAAACTATAACCAAAGCGGGTTGCCAGAGCGATCGCTTTTTCGTCAGCATCTAGCAATTCTTTAACTTGTTTACCACCATTATTTTTTTGATATAATCGCCAACCAGAAACGCCACAGAGCGCCATAGCTAATACTAGCAATAATCCATCTTGTACCCATAATTCACCAACAGCACCACCTAAACCAATGGCTAGTGCGGCCATTTCCCAACCATCTTTGGGAATAGTGTCGTTTTGCACGCGAGCAACTTCGTGCCAAAACAGCAAATTCCGCTGGTCCATTGCCAGAGCATCCCATTTTACCAAGTCAATTTGAATTTCCACTTGGTCTTTGCCAATTTCTTCGCAACGAATCAGGGATGGATTAACCTCTGTTGTGCCTTCAACTGTTACCCAACTTTGTAATTCTGGGGGTAATAAGCTTTTTAACCGCCGGAGTTCGCTCATTTCTGCTTTAGCAGAGGAGGTTGCATAGGATGTCATAAAAATCCAGCCTTACAAGATTTCAGTATATAATCAGGTTATCACTTTGCAGTTTAGCGATTTCAGTAGTGATCCGCTTTATTCATCAGACAAACTACCCCGCTTTTTCCGCGCTTCCATGGCTTTTTCTAGGAGTTCTAATAATCCAGGAGCTTGTTCTTGAATACTCAATAATAATCTTTCTCCTAAGTCCAGATTTCCCGGATCTTCTCCTGTTTCCATCACCTCTTGCAACCGCGGCAGGGCAACGGTATCCACGATTTGGATTAATCCGCTCAGACAACGGTTAAATTGTCTTTCGGTGAGCAGGGAGTCTTCCAGGGGAAATTCGATGATAGCGCGGATTTCACCATCGGATGGATCATATTCCCATTGCAGCATTTTAGTTTCCCAGGAAATAGCCAGCATCGTCTGGAGGATAGCGTCTTTGTAGGGATGGTCTTTTACTTCTGCCAAAACTTGGGGTGCAAATAGCCGAAAAAATTTTCCTTCCTCGTCCAGTTGGACAACTATCAGAAAATCTTCGATGTTTTCCGCTTCCACACCTGTAATAATCCGGTCTTCTTCTTCATCAAAACGGTAGTCCCAACCAAGATTATCTAGATACTTGGCTATTTGTTTGAGATTTGCTGCCATAAAAGCCTCGTAAGGAACAGTGGAGAGGCTGTCACCACGACTATTCTAACTTGCTAGGCGCATTTACTCAATTACTGTCAGCAATTTCTACTTTAACTTAACTAATATGAATGTACTGTAAAAACTCGCAATACTGTCTTAGTCGCAAAACTTAACATAGTTGCTAGTCAAGACTTTTTTCCATAAGTATCCTTGTTTTGGTAAACTTGAAAACTGAAATAGCTAATTAAACGACGCTAAGACAAGTAATTTAGAGGGGATACTCGTGGAAAATACTCTTGGGTTAGAGATTATAGAAGTAGTTGAGCAAGCAGCGATCGCTTCTTCTAAGTGGATGGGTAAGGGCGAAAAGAACATTGCTGACCAAGTAGCAGTGGAAGCGATGCGCGAACGGATGAACAAAATCCATATGCGTGGTCGCATCGTCATCGGTGAAGGCGAACGGGACGAAGCTCCTATGCTTTACATTGGAGAAGAAGTTGGTATCTGTACTCAACCAAATGCTGCCAGTGTCTGTAATCTTGAAGAACTTGTAGAAATTGACATTGCTGTTGACCCTTGCGAAGGAACAAATTTAGTAGCTTACGGACAACCCGGTTCAATGGCTGTTTTGGCAATTTCCGAAAAAGGTGGTCTATTTGCTGCTCCTGATTTCTACATGAAGAAACTCGCAGCACCCCCAGCAGCTAAAGGTTTGGTTGATATCAATAAATCAGCTACAGAAAACCTGAAAATCCTTTCTGAGTGTCTAGATCGTGCCATTGATGAACTTGTGATAGTAGTGATGAAGCGCGAGCGCCACAACGATTTAATCAAGGAAATCCGTGAAGCTGGGGCTAGAGTATCACTAATTTCTGATGGTGACGTAGGTGCTGCTATATCCTGCGGTTTTTCTGGTACTAATATTCATGCTCTCATGGGTATCGGTGCTGCACCCGAAGGTGTAATTTCTGCTGCTGCAATGCGAGCTTTAGGTGGACACTTCCAAGGACAACTTATCTACGATCCAGCAGTAGTGAAAACTGGATTGATTGGTGAAAGCAAAGAAGCCAATATTGAGCGTCTCAACTCTATGAATATCACTGACCACGATAAGGTCTATGATGCTCATGAACTCGCATCGGGTCAAAACGTTCTGTTTGCAGGTTGTGGTATTACTAGTGGTAATCTAATGGAAGGTGTCCGCTTCTTCAAGGGCGGTGCGAGAACTCAAAGTTTAGTTATTTCTAGCCAGTCTAAAACTGCTCGGTTTGTGGATACCATTCACATGAATGACGCACCCAAGGTTGTGCAATTGCGGTAGTAATTAGTCAGTGGTCAGTGGTCAGTAGTTAGTGGTCAGTAGTTGATGGTCAGTGGTCTGTCAAAGTAAATCTGACAAGTTATGAAAATCTAAAAACTTTAAATTTTGTATTTTATAGTTTTTGGTCAATTTATATCCGTCAATTAGTTTTTGATAGTCTACAGACAATTGACAACTAACAACTGACAACTGTACGGGCGAAGCATTTGGAGAACTATTTTTGGCAATGATCGATAATTTATCTTCCAAATGCTTCGCCCCTACTAACAACTGACAACTGTACGGGCGAAGCATTTGGAGAACTATTTTTGGCAATGAGCGATAATTTATCTTTCAAATGCTTCGCCCCTACTAACAACTGACAACTGTACGGGCGAAGCATTTGGAGAACTATTTTTGGCAATGAGCGATAATTTATCTTTCAAATGCTTCGCCCCTACTGACAACTGACAACTGTACGGGCGAAGCATTTGGAGAACTATTTTTGGCAATGAGCGATAATTTATCTTCCCAATGCTTCGCCCCTACTAACAACTGACAACTGTACGGGCGAAGCATTTGGAGAACTATTTTTGGCAATGAGCGATAATTTATCTTCCAAATGCTTCGCCCCTACTGACAACTGACAACTGTACGGGCGAAGCATTTGGAGAACTATTTTTGGCAATGAGCGATAATTTATCTTCCCAATGCTTCGCCCCTACTAACAACTGACAACTGTACGGGCGAAGCATTTGGAGAACTATTTTTGGCAATGAGCGATAATTTATCTTCCAAATGCTTCGCCCCTACTGACAACTGACACCAAACCAATTACCTATTTAAAAAATGAATATTGCCGTGGTGGGGTTAAGCCATAAAACAGCCCCTGTAGAAGTTAGAGAAAAATTAAGTATTCCTGAACCTCAAATTGAAAGTGCGATCGCTCAACTGCTGAGTTATCCTCATGTTGATGAAGTTGCTATTCTCAGCACTTGTAACCGCTTAGAAATTTATATCGTTAGTAACGAGACTACCCAAGGAATTCACGAAGTTACCCAGTTCCTTTCTGAACATAGCAAATTGCCGATTATGTCTTTAAGACATCATTTGTTTATGTTGCTGCATACTGATGCTATCACCCATATTTTACGGGTTGCGGGTGGGTTGGATAGTCTGGTTTTGGGTGAAGGTCAAATTCTCGCTCAAGTTAAGAATACCCACAAACTGGGACAACAATTTAATGGCATCAAAACCATTTTAAATCGCTTATTTAAACAAGCTTTAACGGCGGGTAAACGGGTTCGCACCGAAACCAGTATTGGGACTGGTGCGGTTTCTATCAGTTCGGCCGCTGTGGAATTGGCACAGATGAAAGTAGAAAATTTATCTCCTTATCGGGTGTCTATTCTCGGTGCTGGGAAAATGTCCCGGTTACTTGTACAACACCTGATTTCTAAAGGTGCAACTCAAATTAGTATTGTTAATCGTTCCCGCACAAGGGCTGAAGAATTGGCGAAGTTGTTCCCAGAACAACCGATCCAAATCCATTTGCTGCCAGAAATGATGTCAGTTATTGCCGCTAGTGATATAGTTTTTACTAGCACTTCTTCCACTGAACCGATTTTAGATCGGGTGAAGTTGGAAACGGTGTTAGAACCCAATCAACAATTGATGATATTTGATATTTCTGTCCCCCGAAATGTGGATGCAGATGTCAATGATTTAGCCAATGTCAAGGCTTTTAATGTTGATGATTTGAAGGCGGTTGTCGCCCAAAATTATGAAAGTCGCCGGCAAATGGCGCAGGAAGCTGAGAAGATTTTAGATGAGGAAGTTGAAGCTTTTGATATTTGGTGGCGGAGTTTAGAAACTGTATCTACAATTAGTTCTCTACGGAATAAAATCGAAACTATCCGCGAACAAGAATTAGAAAAGGCTTTATCTCGTTTGGGTTCGGAATTTGGCGAAAAGCATCAAGAGGTAATTGAGGCTTTGACAAGGGGAATAGTCAATAAGATTCTCCATGATCCGATGGTGCAATTACGCGCCCAGCAAGATGTGGAAGCTAGAAGACGATGTATGCAAACTCTGCAAATGCTATTTAATTTGGACGCTGAGGAACAGTTTAGCTGAAATCATCAAGAAACAGGGGTTTTTCCTGGTTCATATCCCCGACTTCTTTGAGATTGCTGCAAATTTCGCTGCTTAGATTTTAACGGGTAATTGGTAATTGGTAATTGGTAATTGCTAATATTTTTACTTATTACCCCTTATCCAATACCCAAACTAATGCTATTTAATTTTTTCAAAAGTTCTCAGTCTGCCATTACAAATATTGAATTTAAGTCTAGTTGGTGTGTAGCTTACGGAAAATTAGATAATTTAAAAGAAGATGTAATTTGGCAATATCAGCAATTTGCAGTTATTTCCACAGCAGATAAATTTGCCATAAGTCATAGCAAAAGATTTATAGTAGTTGGAGATATTTGGTTAAGTAATCGAGAAGAATTACTGCAAAAATTAGGAATTAAGATTAATCATAATTGCAGTAATCAACAAATAGTTGCACAACTTTGGGAAAAATATAATTCTGAATGTTTAAATTTATTACTGGGAATGTTTGGGGTTGTAGTTTGGGATTGTGAAAAACAGGAATTGTATTTAATTAGAGATGCCATAGGTAGCCGCACTTTATATTATACTACCACAGGTTTAACTTATTGGATAGCCCCAAAATTAAGAACTTTAACACCTTATCGTTCTGATAATTTAGATTTAGTTGCATTACGAGATTATCTTTGTTGTGCATTTGTTCCGGGAGAAAGGACACTTTGGCAAGATATCAAGGAAATTCGTCCTGGTACTTTTCTGCAAATGCCATCACAACAAGTTTATCATTATTGGCAATTAAAAGAACAAATTATAGACATAAATCAATCTTTAGCATGGTATGGTGAAAAACTCCGTTTTTTACTTGAACAAGTTGTCAAAGAATATTTACCCAAAAATCAACCTGTGGGGATTTTCCTGTCTGGGGGTTTAGATTCTAGTAGCATTACCGCAATAGCAGCAAAATTACATTCTGCACCAATTCATACCTATTCTATTCATTTTGGGACGGAAACTGCGAACGAATTAGAATTTTCTAATTTAGTTGCAGAACATTGTCAAACTCAACATCACATCTTAGAAATTACCTTTCGGGATATGTGGGAACGTTTACCAGAAACAATGGCTTATTTAGATGATCCTATTGGAGATCCTTTAACAGTTCCCAATTTATTAATAGGGAGAATAGCGCGAGAAAATGTGCAAATTACTCTCAATGGAGAAGGTGGAGATCCTTGTTTTGGTGGACCCAAAAATCAACCTATGTTAATTAATAGTTTATATGGTGCTATTAATAACCAGGATTCATTACAAGCATTTTTAATTTCTTTTCAAAAGTGTACTTTAGATTTACCGCAACTTTTAAAAGCGGAAATTTGGCAAAGTTTAAAAAATGAATCTTCAGTATTTTATGATGATTTAAATGCCGATGTCAATTATTTGAATAGATTAATGGCATTGAATATTAAATTTAAAGGTGCAGATCAGATTTTGACAAAAGTGAGTAATTTAACTCAAGCAGCAGATTTACAGGGTTTATCACCACTTTTTGATCAGCGTGTAGTTGAATTAAGTATGCAAATTCCTCCAGAATATAAACTTTCGGGAGTTGAAGAAAAAGCAGTTTTGAAAAAAGCAGTTAGTGATATTTTACCAGATAGGATTATTCATCGTCCTAAAAGTGGGATGATGGTTCCTGTACAATTGGGATTTAGAAAATATTGGCCAAGAAAAGCGCGGAAATTGTTGTTAAATAGAAATAGTCAGATATCAGCTTATATTAATCAGGATATATTGCGTGAATGGTTAGATTTTAAAGGAGATGTTTGGGGAAGATATGGTGTTAAACTGTGGTTATTGGTGAGTTTGGAAATTTGGTTACAGGTAAATAAAAAGTGAATAAATCAACCAAAACTTTCCACCATATAAATATCATTTCCTGAATTAATACCTGAATCACCAATTAAAATTATACTACTATCATCACTTTCTAAATTCAAGCTTCCAGAAATACCATGTCTGAGAACTTGAATTAATTTTTGTGGGGTAAAAGATTCCAATTCGACAAAATTACCAGTATCTAACCAAGCTAATTCTTCAGCAGTTAAAGTCAGACGAATATCTACAGATAATTTTTTAGCTTCGTCTTTTAACTGTGAAGAAAACCGAGTAAACATTTTTCCCTGACTCGCAATAATTTGACGGGGTAAAAGTCCCAGGTCAATAATTGTCACATTGCTATTTAAAAACCACTTTTCACTGGTGCGGAGATGATGAACTAAACTGACACCTTTGGAACTACAATCATGAATAGCATAAACCTTTAAATCAGGGTTACGTCGTAACATTTCCATTGTAGTATTGAAAATGCTTTGGGGATAACCAGTAATGCTGAGAATTGCACAGTTATTTTCAAAGTGGAAATTATTAGCAATTAATAATTGTGCAATATTAGCACTATCACAAACTACTAATCTATCAAAACTATAAGCTGTTATATCGGGGTTAATAGATGTAGGTGCAATTTGTTCTTGTTGTGAAGTTATAACTTTATCAACTTTACCATTTATTTGTTGCCATTTTGTCAACCAACCATCTAAATCTATGGAAGAAAATAAAAATTGTTGTGGTAAATTTTCGACATTTCCTAACTGTCTAGTTCCTAAAAATATTGATAGCAACCCTAAAATTACTACAATAGAGAAAACAGGGAAAGAATTTAACACAAATAAACTTGCTGATATTCCCACTACCAGAATTAGCACTCCCAGTCCTTGTAAGGTTCTAGCACTTGCTTTCCGACTAGCATTGTTGACGCTACTTGAATTTGTGTTATTAAACAAAAACCAAATTGTACCTGCTTGGAAAACTAGATTAACAACAACAAAAGCAAAAGGAAAAGAATAGCGTATAGGTATACTAAGAAAAATTGTTCTGCTAAGTCCTACCGAAAATAATGCAAATAATGCCGAAACAAAAGATATATACATAAAATATGAAAATGCAAATACTATTGGTTGAAATGCCTTTTTTCTAACCCGATTATCTAAAAAATAAAGGAGTTGTTTGGGTGTAAAATATAAAGTATGACTAGCTGAAATATCTGCTAATGTTTTAGAAAACATAGAATCAGTAATTTTCACATTTAGCATACTTGTAGGTTCAAAAACAAAAGGATGATTGCATTTTAAACATCTGCCTTGATTTGCTGTTCTGTCTTTTAATTTATTATCAGTTCCGCAGTTAATACATTTCATGGTTTTGCTGGTTTTGATTTTGGGGATAAATTAATAATTAAAGAAGTCGAATTTTAGATGATTTGATTATTAAGTAAAATGCTGTAATCTTCCCGTTTACAAATTAAACGATGTCTACCATTTTCTAATAATACTTCCGCAGGTCTGGGACGATGTAAAAAGTGAGAAGACATAGCATAACCATAAGCACCAACATCTAAAATAGCGATAATATCGCCAATTTCTAAAGCAGGAAGTTGGCAGTTTTTGCCTAAATAATCCCGTGAATATGTGGTATTTCCACAAACATCAGTTAGATACTTTTGAGAGGTTGAATTTTTCAAAGTTCTAATTTCTCGATAACCTCCATGTACAGAAATAACAGCAATATTAGCAATAGTGGAATCTACACCGATAATTTGTTTTTCTCCTTGCCATTTTACCGAAACAACTTTAGCCAATAAAGTACCACAACCCGCTATAGCAGAGCGTCCTGGCTCAATTACCAAATTGATATTTTTATCTAAATTGCTAATTCTTGTACTTAACTCATTACCAAAAACCTCCCAATCAAAAGCCAAACCATGATGATGATATGGATAACCAAAACCACCACCAAAATCCAAATATTGCCAATCTGGTAACTTTTTTGCAATTGCTAAAATCGCATCAATAACATCAGTAAAGGCTGTTGTTGCATTAGTTCCTGTACCGCGATAAAAATGTAAACCAGTTACCTTTAAACCCGCAGCAGAAGTAATAGAAACAGCCTCATCAAAATCAGCCGAACTAACACCAATACGACTATCCTCCGACACATTCAACCGCAAACCAATATTTAACTTTGCGTCTTTGCTTCTCTGCGTCTTTGCGCGAAATAAAAAAACCTCACAACATAAACGCAACTGAGAAATACTATCCAAATTGAGAGTAGTCACACCCCAACCAAGAACCTGTTCCATTTCCTCCCAATTCAAATTACTACCGCTATATACGATATCACCAGCATAAAAACCCGCATTTAAACCCAAATAAATATCACCTGGAGTATTAGCATGAAGTCCCCAACCGGCGTTTTTAAATATTTTTAGTAATGCAATATTACTATTTGTTACACTAGCAAAATGAAACTGAGTATGGGGATAACTAATAGCTTTGGTAATATATGAAATAGTTTGGCGTAAAATATCGCCGTTGTAAACGTATAAAGGAGAACCGTAAACTTGCAATAACTCCTGTGCAAGTTCTAATTCTAAATTTGGGATTGCTGTAACTTTTTCCATAACCATTGAGGTAAAATAAATGGATGAGATAAAGACTTTTTGCCTAATTTAGAACCAAAAACATGATAACGCCAAAGTTGCCACATTATCAATAACCACAGACTTTCACCAATTCGTCGTCCTTGAATTTGTCCTCCTAGTTCACCTGTAACAATTTGTGACGCAATATCAGGAAAAAAACAGCCATCCGATTTTAGTATACCAGGATTTAACCAATTACCAAGATCATGCCAATAATTATTTAAGCACCAAGAGGTTAAGGGAACACCCATACCACGTTTTTGTCGCCAAATGATTTCTGACGGTAGCCAATTTTCTGCTGCTCGTTTGAGGATATACTTCTCACAAGCACCGTTTAGACAGAGTTCCCCAGATAGCTGAAAAGTCCATTCTGCTAAAAGTAAATCACAAAAGGGCGATCGCACAACCAACCCATGAGCAAAACTCAACGCAGTCGCACGGGGATGAATATTTTGCGCTCCTTTTAACATCAAACTGGTACGCCGAAGGCGATGTAATAACGAAGGACAAAAACTGCTATCAAGAGCATTTAACAGCCAATCCTGAGCATTTAAACCCTGAATCTGAGCATATATTTCCGGCTGATACACCCTTGATTCATAACCCCAAAGACGGTGAAAAGTCCGCAGATATTGTTGAATAAAACCCTCTGATTTATCAGGATGTTCAGATTGATAAATACCCGCAGCAATTAAAGGTTTATTAGTCCAACCAGCAAATAATTGATCACCACCTTCACCATTAAAAATCACTTGAGTTTCTTGACTAGCAACTTGATTGAGGAGATATAAAGGAACAGTCACACCGTCACCAAAAGGTAAATCTAAAGCTTTGATAGTAGGAATTAAAGCCTGTTTAATCTTACCAGGACTAGCATCAACTTTAACTAAAGGAATATTCAGAAACTTTGCAACTTGTTCCGCATAGGGATATTCAGAAATTCCCACATTCCCAAAATCCAAAGAGTAAGCACGAACTTTTATCCCAGCTTCTACCAACAAAGCCGCAACAATAGAAGAATCCAAACCCCCAGACAGAAAAACCCCCACAGGTTCATCTTTTAAATCAGCAATTTGTTTTTGAATAGAATTTTTCAGTAAAACTTGTAATTGAGAAACTGCGGTATTTTCATCTTGAATTTGTGACTTTGATTCACACCATTGATAAATACTATGAACTTGAGGATTATCAACATCTTTCCAAATAATCTCAGTTCCCGCAGCTACAGAAAACACCTCATTAACAGGAGTCAGAGGATTAGGAACATAGGAAAAACAACTATAACCATATAAACCAGAAATATTAACTTCCGGTTTTTCTATAACTTCTAAAAGTAATTGTAATTGAGAAGCAAACCAAAGTACCCCACCTTGTCGAGTCCAAAATAAAGAAACTCGTCCAAAAGCTTCCCTACCCAAAATTAACCTATCTTCCTCTACCCTTACCCAAACATCAAAACCATCAGAAAATCCCGAAGCAGAAATACCCGCAATCATATTTTGCGGTAACACAGGTACAGACTCACAACCAACATAAATAACATCCCAAAAAAAATTTCCTTCCTCCTTTGCGCCTTTGCGCCTTTGCGTGAGAAACTCTTTTCTCCTATCACCCCAATAACCAATAAAATGAAAAGGAAACATAACTATTGCACCACAAAAGGTTCTTCACTAATTTTCCGACCTTCTAGAAACATTTCAACCTTCCAATTACCCACTGGTGCTGTAGAATTAATAGAATAACGGCAAAAAGTATCCCAAATAGAAGTTTTAACTTCACGGGTTTGATAATTATTTTGCTTGACAATTTGACCACTGGGGTCAATCCAATTACAAGAAAGATTGAGCTTTTTACCTATAGGTGCATCTTTTAAAGTCACCCGATAAAAAAGTTCTGAATTAGCTTGACGGGAGATATTTTTTAAATTCCCATTATTTGATTCTAGAGTAATTCTATCTTGTTGTGCAGAAACATTAGCGAGTAAAGAACCTTGTTGTTGATTAAAAAACACTGTGAATCCTATTCCTATAATTACAGCCGCAGCTACTCCAAAACCAATTAGTTTATTACGGTGTTGTTGGACCTCTAAAGCTTGTTTACGTCGAACTTGAATTAAGGCTTCATCTAATAATTCTGGTGCTAAATTCAAATCTTGTAAAATGTCTTTAACTTGTTGTTGATCAAGTTCTGCTTCTTGACGCAATTGCAATCCTTGAACTTCAGCAATTATTTGATTTAATTGTTCTTGGGTTAGTCGTTGGTTCATGATTTTTGGTAACTTTTGATTAATATAGCTTGAGAAACCAGAGAAACCAGATCCCCGACTTCTTTGAGAAGTCGGGGATCTAAATTTTAGAGAGTATTGATATCAATGCCTTTAGCTTGTAATTTTGCTAATAAGTCTTGATAATTTTGACGTTCTTGTTCCATTTGTTGATTGAGTTCCAGAGATGTGAGAAACTTCCGTCCGTTAGGATAATAAATTTCTAAATTATCTGATGTTAATTCAAAACGTATTCCTAAACGCGGACTTATCCAATTATTAGTTTCTTCAATCTCTTCTAGCCATTCTTCTTGAAGAATAAAACCTGTTAATTTGACTTTCTTCGGATGATAAACATAGTATTCTTCTACTCCATAACGTTGATAAAAAAGGAGCTTTTTAGCCATTTCTTGACTACGATTTCCTGGAGACAGGATTTCAAATACTACTTGAGGTGCAATATTATTTTCTTCCCATTGTTTGTAAGAACCTCTTCTACCTTTTGGTCTACCGAAAATCACCATGATATCAGGTGCTTGACGAGTTTTCACACTTCCTTCAACCGGATACCAAAGTAAATCACCTGCGATGAAAACATCATTTTCTGATGCAAATAATATTTCCAAATTTTCTTTAATTTTAACTATCCATTCATAATGTTCTGTATTATCAGCCATTGGATTCCCATCACTATCAGGATAGATGATTTCTGCTTGAGTTTCTGGTGTGAGTTGCTGTACCATATCTGTATCTCCATTTCTTGGAAGTGCATAGGATTCGGAAATCAAATCAGATCCCCGACTTCTCAAAGAAGTCGGGGATCTTAATAGACAGGAAAATTTCAGTGAGTTGGTGATATTCTTTTAAAGTGAAGCTTTTAACCTGAATTGTCGTCATATATCTTGCTCCTTGAGGAATTGCCATTATATATATTCTAAAATGTGCCAGGAATTGCTATGCTAAAACTATAATAACTATTAAGGAAACAATGCGATCGCCTACTCTTACCCCGACAATGACTGCTTTTCCCTTGGCTGCTGTAGTTGGTCAAGAAGCAATTAAAATAGCTTTGCTGCTGACAGCAGTAGATCCCGTTTTGGGGGGTGTGGTAATTGCAGGCCGTCGTGGTACGGCTAAATCTGTGATGGCGCGGGCTATTCACGCTTTATTACCACCTATTGAAGTTGTCAAAGGTTCTGTTAGCAACTGTGACCCCAACCACCCCGAAGAATGGGATGATAAACTTTTAGCGGAACAAAGACAGGAGATAGAAACGGAAATTATCCCTGCACCTTTTTTGCAGATTCCCCTCGGTGTCACAGAAGACCGACTTTTAGGTTCTGTGGACGTGGAACAGTCGGTTAAACAAGGTGATACGATTTTTCAACCGGGATTACTCGCTACAGCCAATCGTGGTGTGCTGTATGTGGATGAAATCAATTTATTAGATGACCAAATTAGTAACCAACTTTTATCCGTATTATCGGACGGACGTAACCAAATTGAACGGGAAGGAATCAGTTTTCAACATCCTTGCAAAACTTTGTTTATTGCCACTTATAATCCAGAAGAAGGAGCGCTCAGAGAGCATTTACTTGATAGAATTGCGATCGCCCTATCAGCAGACGGAGTTCTGGGTATAGATCAAAGAGTACAGGCAGTTGAACAAGCGATCGCCTATTCCCAGTCTCCCACAGAATTTCTGCAACAATACAGCGAAGATATAGACTCACTCAAAACCCAAATCATCCTGGCACGGGAATGGTTAAAAGAAGTCACCATTAGCCAAGAACAAATTACCTACCTCGTCAATGAAGCCATTCGCGGTGGTGTAGAAGGACATCGGGCAGAATTATTTGCAGTGCGCGTAGCCAAAGCCGCAGCAGCCTTAGAAGGACGCAGTACCGTCACCGCTGAAGATTTACGTCGCGCAGTGGAATTGGTGATAGTTCCCCGAACCACAATTATTCAAACTCCACCAGACGAACAGCAACCACCACCACCTCCCCCACCACCACAAGAAAATCAAGACGAGTCCGAATCAGAAGAAGAACAAGAGGAAGAACAGGAAGAAGAGAAAGAAGAAGACCAAGAACAGCAAGAACCCCCAGACATTCCCGAAGAATTTATCTTTGATCCAGAAGGGGTAATTCTCGACCCAGAAGTGCTTTATTTTACCCAAATGGCACAAAAGCAAGGTAAATCTGGAAGTCGCAGTATTATCTTCTCAGACGATAGGGGACGGTACATTAAGCCGATGATTCCCAAAGGTAAAGCTAGAAGAATAGCCGTAGATGCCACACTGCGAGCCGCAGCCCCATATCAAAAAGCACGCCGGGCTAGACAACCTGATAAAAAGGTGATTGTCGAACAGGGAGATATCCGTTCTAAGCGGTTAGTGAGAAAAGCCGGTGCGTTGGTGGTGTTTGTAGTAGATGCTTCTGGTTCAATGGCTTTAAATCGGATGCAATCCGCTAAAGGTGCGGTGATGCAGCTTTTAACAGAAGCGTATCAAAATCGTGATCAAGTATCTTTGATCCCCTTCCGAGGAGAACAAGCGGAAGTTTTATTACCTCCTACCCGTTCCATTGCTTTAGCTAAGAATAGGTTAGAAAGATTACCCTGCGGTGGTGGTTCACCTCTCGCACATGGTTTAACTCAAGCGGTACGGGTGGGGATAAATGCCCAAATGGGTGGGGATATCGGACAGGTTGTGATAGTGGCAATTACGGATGGACGTGGTAATATTCCTTTAGCTCGTTCTTTAGGTGAACCCATGGAACCAGGAGAAAAGCCGGATATCAAAGCCGAATTATTAGATATTGCCGGCAGAATTCGGGCTTCAGGGATGCAGTTGTTGGTAATTGATACGGAAAGTAAGTTTGTATCCACTGGCTTTGCGAAGGAATTGTCAAAAACAGCCGGAGGTAAATATTATCACTTACCCAAAGCGACAGATAAAGCGATCGCGGCTATGACAAGAGGTGCTATAGCAGACATGAAATCAAATTAAGTTGACGGAAAATTAATTGTTCGTAGTTGTGCTTTTAGCAAAGATTGCATAACCACAAAATTATCAATTTAGGACTTATAGCAAAACACTAAAATAGTAAAAATAGCGGCTCAAAATATGAATGAGCTAATCCGAAAACAACCCGTGAAAAGTAGATAGAGCAGGTAATAGATAATAGAGAATAGGTAAAGATTTTACCAATTACCTATTACCCATCACCAATTATTAAGCAGTTACCTTTTCACTTTCTAAACCAGCCAATCTTTCAGCTAATAGTTTTTCCAAAGAAATCAAAGCCTTGGTAAAACCATCAATACCTTCTGCAAGTTTATCAGAAGCCATGCGATCGCCATTGTGCATTTGCTCAAAGGTAGCCTTATCAATAGAAATTTTGGCAATTGATAGATTTGCTACCTTATCAGGATCAAGTTTGCGGGGTAATTCTGTGACAGTATTTTGCAATTCTGTCAACAACCCTGGAGAAATAGTCAGCAAATCGCAACCAGCTAATTCAGTAATTTCGCCAATATTGCGGAAACTAGCGCCCATGACCTCGGTTTTATAACCAAACTTTTTATAGTAGTTATAAATTGTGGTGACAGACAATACACCTGGATCTTCCGCTGCGGGATAGCTATCCCGGCCAGTATCTTTCTTGTACCAGTCAAGAATCCGACCAACGAAAGGAGAAATTAAAGTGATACCAGCTTCCGCACAGGCGATCGCTTGGTGCAGACCAAATAGTAAAGTTAAGTTACAGTGAATACCTTCTTTTTCCAAAATTTCTCCAGCTTTGATACCTTGCCAAGTAGAAGCAATTTTAATCAAAACCCGCTCCTTGGAAACACCAGCAGCTTTATACTGAGCGATTAAATCCCGTGCCTTAGCTACAGTAGCATCCGTATCATAAGATAACCGAGCATCTACTTCTGTAGATACACGACCAGGGATAATTTGCAAAATTTTCAATCCAAAAGATACCGCCAAACGGTCAAAAGCTAGAGATACCACCTGTGCTTGACTAGCACCAGCGCCAGCATCTTTTTTAGCTTTGAGTAAAGTCTGATCAACAATATCCTGATATTCCGGCATTTGTGCCGCAGCAGTAATCAGTGAGGGATTGGTAGTAGCATCTTGAGGTTTAAACTGTTCAATTGATTGGATATCTCCGGTATCCGCTACCACAACGGTCACCGCCCGTAGTGCTTCTAGTAAGTTCTTAGGCATAACATACTCCAATGTCAGTGGTCAGTTGTCAGTTGTCAGTGGTTAGTAGGGGCGAAGCATTTGGAAGATAAATTATCGGTCATTGCAAAAAATAGTTCTCCAAATGCTTCGCCCGTACAGTGGTCAGTGGTCAGTTGTCAGTGGTCAGTTGTCAGTGGTCAGTGGTGATAGAAATTATTACCAATTACCAATTACCAATTACCAATTACCAATTACCAATTACCAATTACCAATTACCCATTTTAGATGCGTCATGCTGTAATTGGCTGTCCAATAGAATGCACTTTAATTAAACTTGTTGTTCCAGATTGACCAATTGGGACACCAGAGGTAATCACCACCTTGTCTCCTTCCTGAACTAAACCACTATCTACAACGGTATCTACCACATTCACAAACATTTCTTCAGCATTGTGAACAGGTTGAATCAGTAGCGGTTCTACACCCCAAGATAAAGCTAATTGACGGTAGGCGGTACAGTCGGAAGTAAGAGCGATAATTGGTGTGCTGGGACGATATTTAGAAACGAGTTTGGCTGTGCTTCCTGATGTAGTATTACAGAGAATCGCTTTTGCACCAGTTTCATAGGCAATGCGACAAACCGATTGAGATACTGATTCTGTCACCGTCAAACTACCCGCTTTCGGACTCCAAGAATGTCTATTTCCCTCTTGAAGTACGGTTTCTGTTCTTAATGCAATATTGTGCATAGTTTGGACAGCAGCTAGGGGATATTCACCCATTGCGGTTTCTCCAGATAACATTACCGCATCTGTGCCATCTAAGATTGAGTTAGCCACGTCCGTAGCTTCAGCGCGAGTAGGGTCGGGGGCGCTAATCATGGACTCTAACATTTGAGTAGCTGTAATCACGGGTTTACCAGCTTGATTACAACGACGAGCAATGTCTTTTTGAATCAGGGGGACTTCATAAATCGGTACTTCCACCCCTAAATCCCCACGAGCAATCATAATACCGTCAGCGGCTGCAATGATAGCATCTAGCTGTTCCACAGCTTCTGCCCGTTCAATTTTGGCAATGAGACGAATTTTTGAGCCAGCGCCTTCAATCATCCGGCGTGCAGGTTCGAGGTCTTGGGGCGATCGCACAAAAGAAACCGCTACCCAGTCTACTCCTAATTGTATCCCAAAACGTAAATCCATTAAATCCTTTTCTGTAATTGAACTTACAGGTAAAGGAGTTGCAGGTAAATTTACACCTTTATGAGAAGAAATCAAACCACCAATATTCACATGAGCGCGAATTCTATCAGCGTCTCGACTGGTAACAGTTAATTTCACCCGACCATCATTAATTAAAATCGTTTCACCACATCGCATCATAGCAAAGAGAGTAGGAAGAGGTAAGGGTAACTCATCAATAGTTTCACCCTTCTCTTGTAAAACAAAAGTTACCTCAGTCCCAGCTTCTAACATCAGTCCTTCCGGTGGTAATTTTCCCAACCGAATTTTTGGACCACACAAATCCTGCATAATCGCAATTGGCTTGTGTAAATCCTTGCTAATTTGCCGCAAATGATGAAAAACCTGAGCATGAGCCTCATAAGCGCCATGAGAAAAATTCAACCGCGCCATATTCATTCCTGCTCTTACCAAAGCTTCTAACTTCTCAGGTGAAGATGTAGCAGGTCCAATAGTACAAACAATTTTAGTGCGACGCATAAGTATGTAAGGAGTAACGGTAAAGTAGCACACCCCGTTAAGCCCTGGATTGGTCAGTGGTCAGTAGTCAGTGGTCAGTTGTTATTGGGAAGAATGTTTTACCAATTACCAATTACCAATTACCAATTACCAATTACCCATTACCTAAATCAATCCTTCTTTCTTGGCCATTGACAACATTAAATCAATGACGCGGTTGGAGTAACCCCATTCGTTGTCATACCAGGAGACAATTTTGAAGAAATTAGCATTGAGTTCAATTCCTGCACCCGCGTCGAAGATGCTGGAGTGGGAATCACCTTGAAAATCTGTAGATACTACTTCTTCATCTGTGTAACCTAATACACCTGACAAATTACCTTCCGCAGCTTTTTTCATCGCTGCACAGATTTCTTTGTAAGAAGTGGCTTTGGTGGTTTTGAAAGTTAAATCAACTACGGAGACATCGGGAGTGGGAACTCTCAAAGCCATTCCTGTTAATTTACCTTTCAATTCTGGTAACACCAAAGCCACCGCTTTAGCTGCCCCTGTAGCGGAGGGAATTATATTTTGTCCCGCACCCCGTCCACCGCGCCAATCTTTACGACTGGGACCATCTACCGTGGGCTGAGTGGCTGTTGTGGCGTGAACTGTGGTCATTAACCCTTCGGCTAAACCGAAGTTATCATTAATGACTTTAGCAATGGGGGCTAAACAATTTGTAGTACAACTTGCATTGGAGACAATCAAGTCTTTTGCTGGGTCAAATAGGTGATGATTTACACCCATGACCATTGTTTTTACTTTCTCTGGTTCTTTTGTCGGTGCAGAAATCACAACCCGCTTTGCACCTGCTTTGAGGTGGTTTTCCGCCCCAGGGTAGTCTGTGAAGAGTCCTGTGGATTCGACAACATAATCTACACCCAATTTACCCCAAGGTAATTCGGCGGGATTTCGCATGGATACGCAGGGGATAAAATAACCGTCAATAACTATCCCGTCTTCTCTGGCTGCAACTTTGCTTTTGGTAGAGTCGAGGGCGGGTATTATCCCGCGCCCCTCTCTGTTAAATCTGGGCGTGCGACTTTCATCGCACCCAGCTTCCGATGTTCTTAGCTTTCGCTTTTGCTCATGTGAATATAATCGTGGCA
>Ga0208858_1000058_pt1 | contig 28800 bp, 19 predicted proteins | sample LakMenEpi16Nov12_FD_150704 | JGI IMG/M metagenome (GOLD analysis project Ga0208858, IMG submission 150704) | Freshwater microbial communities from Lake Mendota, WI - 16NOV2012 deep hole epilimnion (SPAdes) | ecosystem: Environmental > Aquatic > Freshwater > Lake > Epilimnion/Euphotic zone ...
GACCGGATTTCTCAGCTTGGAAATATTCCATCTTTGGCAACTATTATTCGGGAAAAATCTGTTCTCAATTCCTTTGGTTTGTCATGGGTGCTTGAATAACTCTTTCCCCGATATATTGAGGGGATACGGTTTATTTATGCCGTGTTGTACTATTAAAGACGCAGCAAGGCTTAGAGACCTCCACGGGTAGCGCAGCATGGTAATGACGATATTTATAATTACTAATTCTTAATCAGAAATTATTTCTAGTTGTATATCCCTCACCAGAACTATTTTGTTAAATTATTATTTTCGTAGGCAAACACAGAGGTCAGGAAGAAATGGGTGTCGAGTCAACCGCTGATGAAATTGTGAAAATGCCGTCTAATGGGCATAAAGCTGAATTGAAACGCCAAAAACAGAAGCAACTACTAGTCCCTAGTCCAATTACGGGAGATTTACCTCTACCTTGGAAAATTGAGAACAGTGAAGACCTGTACCGGATTGAAGGTTGGGGAAAGCCTTATTTTTCGATTAATGCGGCTGGTCATGTGACTGTCTCCCCCAAGGGTGAACGTGGTGGGTCATTAGACTTATTCGAGTTGGTAAATGCTTTAAAGCAGCGTAATTTGGGGCTACCCATGTTAATCCGGTTTTCCGATATTTTGGAAGACCGAATTGAGCGATTAAATGCTTGTTTTGCCAAAGCGATCGCTCGCTATAACTATCCTGGGGTATATCGGGGAGTATTTCCCGTTAAGTGCAATCAACAACGCCACCTGATCGAAGATTTAGTGAGATTTGGTAAACCCCATCAATTTGGTTTAGAAGCAGGTTCTAAGCCAGAATTAATGATTGCTCTAGCCTTGTTGGATACGCCAGGCGCATTGTTAATTTGCAACGGCTACAAAGACCAGGAATACATCGAAACAGCGATGTTAGCCCAGAAGCTAGGACAAACACCAGTGATCGTCCTAGAGCAAATTGAAGAGGTAGATTTGGCCATTGCGGTCAGCCGTCAATTAGGCATTAAACCCATCTTGGGAGTAAGAGCGAAATTAAGTACCCAGGGAATGGGGCGTTGGGGAACTTCCACAGGCGATCGCGCTAAGTTTGGCTTGACAATTCCCGAAATTATGGAAGCTGTGGAAAAATTAGGTGCAGCCGACTTACTCGGTTCTTTGCAGTTATTACACTTTCACATTGGTTCTCAAATCTCTGCTATCAATGTCATTAAAGATGCTATCCAAGAAGCCAGCCGCATTTATGTGGAGTTGGCCATGCTGGGGGCAGATATGAAATATTTAGACGTTGGTGGTGGCTTGGGTGTAGATTACGACGGTTCTCAAACCAACTTCTACACCTCGAAAAACTACAATATGCAAAACTATGCTAACGACATCGTGGCAGAGTTAAAAGATACCTGTGATGAAAAGCATATTCCCGTACCAACATTAGTGAGTGAAAGTGGCCGGGCGATTTCTTCCCACCAATCGGTTTTAATCTTTGATGTTCTCAGCACCAGCGATGTCCCCCTTGATCCCCCTTCTCCTCACCAAGAGGGAGAATCCCCAATCATTAAATATCTCTGGGAAACCTACCAATCCATCAACAAAGAAAATTACCAAGAGTTCTATCACGATGCGGCTCAATTCAAAGAGGAAGCCATCAGTCGTTTTAACTTAGGAATTTTGCGCCTCAAGGAACGCGCTAAAGCCGAGCGTCTTTACTGGGCTTGTTGTCAAAAAGTTTTAACTCTCATCCGTCAGGAAGAATACGTACCTGATGAGTTGGAAGACCTAGAAAAAATCATGGCTTCCATTTACTATATCAATCTTTCCGTGTTTCAATCAGCACCGGACTGTTGGGCGATAGATCAACTATTTCCCATTATGCCTATACATCGTCTGGATGAAGAACCAACCCGGAGAGGAATTTTAGCGGATCTAACCTGTGATAGTGATGGAAAAATAGACCGCTTCATAGATTTGCGAGATGTCAAATCAGTGTTAGAACTGCACGAATTTGAGCCGGGGAAACCTTATTATCTGGGAATGTTCCTGAATGGAGCGTACCAGGAAATTATGGGGAATTTACATAATCTCTTTGGTGACACTAACGCTGTTCACATTAATTTAACACCCAAAGGTTATCAAATTGAACACGTTGTCAAGGGCGATACCATGAGTGAAGTTCTGAGCTACGTCCAGTATGATGCTGAGGACATGATAGAAAACATTCGCCAACGGTGTGAGCGAGCTTTAGAAGAACGGCACATTACTATAGCGGAATCTCAGCGACTACTACAAACTTACGAGCAAAGTTTACAACGGTATACTTACTTGAATAGTTAATAGTTAATAGTTAATAGTCAGTTGTCAGTGGTCAGTGGTCAGTGGTCAGTGGTCAGTGGTCAGTGGTCAGTGGTCAGTGGTCAGTGGTAAAGAAAAACAACGGATAACGGACAACGGACAACTGACAACTGTACGGGCGAAGCATTTGGAGAACTATTTTTGGCAATGACCGATAATTTATCTTCCAAATGCTTCGCCCCTACTGACAACGAATAACTGACAACGAACAACTGACAACTAACTAATTAACATTTGCTCCTAATAATTCAGCGATCGCTTGGTGTTCTAAAGGTATTTCTGAAGGTCGAGTTTGCCGAGCATCAGTAATTAGCCAATCTAAAGCCGCAGCTTGCACATCAATAGATGCTCCCGTCTTATCTACACAGTAACGCCCAAACACCAGCTTATCTACTAAGCGGACTCCTGGAGCTAAACGCGACCATTCAAAAATTACACTGTTGTCTACAGTAGCCCCACTACAAATCCAGCAATTTGGACCAATCATTGCTGGTCCAATAATTTTTGCCCCATCTTCGATTTTGGTCATTCCCCCAATATAAACAGGTCCAGTGATATCAACTTTATCCCAATTTACAGATACATTTAACCCAGTAAAAATACCGGGAGCAACTTCATGTCCGGGGATTTGGACATTTTTAATTTCTCCTGATAAAACACCACGAATTGCTCGCCAATAATCGGGAACTTTACCAATATCTACCCATTCAAAATCCATGGGAATAGCATAAAAAGAGGCGTTATCTGCTACAAGTTGGGGGAATAACTGGCTACCAATGTCATATTCGACTCCAGAGGGTATATATTTAAACACTTCTGGCTCGAAAATATAAATACCTGTATTGATATTAGTGCTAAGGGCTTCTTCTGTTGAAGGTTTTTCTTGGAAAGCTTGAACGCGATTATTTTCGTCAGTAACCACCACACCGTAGCTAGAAACCTCTTCTTTGGGAACTGATTTGGTGATGATAGTAGCGATCGCCCCTTTGGATTTATGCCACTTTACCGCCGCAGTTAAATCTAAATCAATTAAAGCATCACCACATAACACTACAAATGTGTCATCAAAAAATGGTGAGAAGTCTTGAATCCGCCGCATACCTCCGGCCGAACCAATAGCTTCGCCGACGAGTTTACCATCATCATCAATTTTACCTTCAAAAGAATAGGCAATCTGCACTCCAAACCGCTGACCATCACGGAAATAACTTTCTATTTCTTCCGCCAAATGGCTAACATTGACCATAATTTCGTCAAATCCATGTTGGCGCAATAACTCCAGTAAAAATTCCATAACCGGCTTTTGCAGAATAGGAATCATGGGTTTGGGAATTGTATATGTGATGGGACGGATACGAGTACCCTTTCCCGCTGCAAGAATCATCGCTTTCATAAAATTTTATTCCTTAGTCAGTTGTCAGTTGTCAGTAGGGGCGAAGCATTTGGAAGATAAATTATCGGTCATTGCCAAAAATAGTTCTCCAAATGCTTCGCCCGTACAGTTGTCAGTAGGGGCGAAGCATTTGGAAGATAAATTATCGGTCATTGCCAAAAATAGTTCTCCAAATGCTTCGCCCGTACAGTTGTTAGTAGGGGCGAAGCATTTGGAAGATAAATTATCGATCATTGCCAAAAATAGTTCTCCAAATGCTTCGCCCGTACAGTTGTCAGTTGTCAGTTGGAATAGATAGAAATTTATTCTCCCCCTGCCCTTGCTTTTAGCTAGGTAAGCGGATTTGAATTTCCTGGTAAAATTCTTTTTGAAATAGTTCTACCTTAGATTGAGCCGATAGCAGTAGTAAAGCCCAAAAAACGCTAACTAAGTTACCGTGTTCTGATTCATGATGCTCCCCATTTTTCTCTGGTTGTTTTGTCTGTATCCATAAATCTATCAGTTCTTCTAGATTCCAATATTGTTCCTCTGAATTTTGCTCTTTAGCAGCACCATATAACACCTGCTCTATTTCTAACGCGACTTGGGTTAAATTTTCTTGGTGCGCTAACTCTAGAGCTTCTCGCATGGTCTGCACACTAGGCCGACCTTTAAACCGCCTAGGTTTATCAACTTTTTTTACCAGTTTTAGCTGGCTGGCCATAATTTGCAACTGGTCTATTAACTCTTGCAAAGTCACCCGACGTTTTGGCGGTGGCATAGCGGCCGGACGACGACGCAAGTGTTGCTCTAGGTGCAAACGATGGGCCGGATATAACAAGCCGTCTTCAATTCCTAATAGTGTATCATCTAAAACTTTTTCTGGAGTATTATATACTGCTGATAACTGAACTAATGTATTAGCTTTAAATAATACGAGCATTGATGCTGATAAAAAAGCCTGTCCAGATTGAGATAAGTCACTTTCGTAGCCTCTGATGGTTTTTGCTTCTGGGGACATTAATTCCAAGTAATGATCAATCACCTCAATAACTCGCACGTCCCAAGGGTCAATTTCCCCTTTTTCAGCTTGCTCAATCAGGTGTGTAATTGTTTCTAATAATTCGGCTGCATCCATTAATTTAAAATTTAAAATACCAGGAAGAAGGAGTTCAGAAGTTCAGAAGTTCAGGAGTTCAGGAAGAATTTTCTCAATGCCCAATGCCCAATACCCAATGCCCAATGCCCAATACCCCATGCCCAACTTATTCATCTTCTTCAAATTCTGAGCCATAATTAACTCGAAAATTTGAGACAAAATCGCTATGGTTACTGCTTTTGATGGCATCAAAAGTGCCTTTGATAGTCCCAGCAATTGGCACAGCAACGAGTGTTCCTAATAATCCGGCAATTTCAAATCCCATTAAAATGGCGATAAAAATCCACAGGGGGTTGAGTCCGATAAAATTACCCATTAATTTTGGAGCTAACAGATTATCTTTAATTTGTTGCATGATAACTGCCATTGTAGCGACTGGAAAGGCTAACCACCAATTTTGGATTAATACTAACATTGTGACTAAACCAATGCCTAAAGTTGCGCCAACAACGGGAATAAGTCCAGAAATACCAATTATAATGGCAAATAAGAGAGCAAATGGGACTTTTAGAAATAAGAATATGGGTGTGAGGGCTATGACCATGAACAGTCCCAGCAATAATTGGCTTAGGAAAAAGTTTTGGAAATTTAACTGCAATGATCGGCTAAAGGGAATACCAATATTAGATGGTAGCAGATTAACTAAACCAGACCAAACGCGATCGCCATATATGAGCATATAAAAAGCTAAAACGACGACTAAGACTACATTCAGTATTCCTGATAATAGTGTTCCTGCAAATCCTACTACCCCTGAAGCTATTTGCTGTACCAGATTTTGAATATTAGCATTTATTTGATTTGTTACCAGCTTTAAGTCTATAGATAAGCGCCGCTGCTTTGCTAAACTTTCTAAGTGATCTAAATTAGCTTGACTAGTCGCCAACCAATCCGGAATCTTATTTAAAAGTTGAATGGTTTGGTCAATTAGCATGGGTACGAGAGTAACACCCAAAACAATAAACAAAGTTAAAGTTAGTAGTAAAACAATGATTACCGCTTGAGTGCGGGTAATTCTGACTTTCTCAAGTAACTTAATCGGGTAATTCAGTAAAAAAGCCAGAATTGCCGCAATACTGAGAATAGTAATTGGATTTTGGAAAAAACGAAATAATACAGACAGTAGCCAGATATTGAGGGCGATAATTGGTCCACTGAGTCCATAAATTAATAGAGTTTGCAGAGAAGCGGAACGGCGCATCTGATTTAATGTATAAGCAGGGGCTTTTGAGGTAGGAAAGGAATGATAACGCAGGGTGGCTTTAGCCATACTCCTGTAACTTCCATTCATTTCCTATTGTCTAGACTATTTACTGATTTTGATCATAAATATTTTTTCGATCTAAATTTGAGGAAATCACAAAAATGGATACAAGCATAGCGGATCTTCGCAAAGACTACACATTACAAGATTTGAGTGAAAAAGAAATTAATCCAAATCCGTTTACACAATTTAAAATTTGGTTTACTCAGTCCTTAGCAGCCCAGCTACCTGAACCTAATGCTATGACTTTGGCTACCTGTACAGCAGATGGTCAGCCTTCGGCGAGAATGGTATTACTCAAAGATTTTGATGAACGGGGGTTTGTCTTATTTACTAATTACAATAGCGAAAAAGGACAGGAACTTGCGGTAAATCCCCATGCTGCTTTAGTTTTTTGGTGGGCTGAACTAGAACGTCAGGTGAGAATTGTGGGGACTGTGGAAAAAATTTCTTCAGCAGAATCTGATAGCTATTTTGAAATTCGTCCTGCATATAGTCGGCTAGGTGCTTGGGCTTCTAATCAAAGCGAAGTAATTGCAAGTAGAGAAATTTTAGAAGCACAATTACAGGAGTTTCAGCTTAAATATGAAAATCAGGAAGTTCCTCGTCCTCCTCATTGGGGTGGTTTTCGCGTGATTCCCCAAAAAATTGAGTTTTGGCAGGGAAGATCAAGTCGTTTACATGATCGCTTGCTATATACTCGTTTAAATGATGGAGAATGGCAAATTGAGCGGTTATCACCTTGATTTAATATTTGATGTCAGCATTCAGCTATCAGCAGTAATAGTAGAGAAAAGGAAGTAGTTATTTCCTGAAAGTTATACACATTTAACATTCTGTATTTCCGGATTGAAAACTGATAGCTGAAGACTGAATGCTTAATTGATAATTAATAGGAAGATCCTGATCAGAGTAAAAAACGGTGATTATTAATTAATAATTCAGTATCAGTTAACTACCCCAAATTATCTTTGATATATGTTTCTTAATGTACAGTTAGATTATACTGGATCTGTATATAGTAAGCATGACTTATCAGAAAGACCAACATAGATATAGTAGTTATCAGGTAATTAAGTAGGTTGGCGTTAAAAATTGTTGTTATGGCAAGGGAACAGAAAAGAGATTTTGGGCAACTTGACTTTTCCTTACATATTTAGTCTTTTTTCCATTCACCTACTTAGATGATTAATCTTTCTTTGCTGAAATGTATTTAAGTTTTGATACACATTTTTAACTTTATGCGAATCATCCATATATTAAATCATGTCCAGGAAATCGGTAATGGTATTGTCAATGTAGCTGTGGATTTAGCTTGTTTACAATCCCAATCTGGCGATGATGTGGCGGTAATTTCAGCGGGAGGGGGATACGAAAAATTATTAAATCAATTTGGTGTTAAACATTACGAAATTAACCAAAGTCGTCAGCCAATAACAATGATTAAGGCGGCGATCGCTTATCGGAAAATTGTGCAAGAATTTCAACCAGATATAGTTCATGCTCACATGATGACTGGTGTGGTGTTAGCGCGGGCTTTGAGATGGGAAAATAGATATATTTTAGTGGCTACTGTCCATAATGAATTTCAACGGAGTAGTGTGTTGATGGGTTTAGCTGACCGAGTAATTGCTGTTAGTAAGGCTGTCAAAAATTCGATGGTGCAACGAGGAATTCCTGAACATAAATTACGGGTAGTTTGTAATGGGACATTGGGTAGTCCTCGAACTCGGAAAATATCCGATTATCAACCTTTAAGTTTACAAAGTCCAGCGATAGCTACTGTAGCAGGAATGTATAAACGAAAAGGTATTACTGAGTTAATCGCGGCTTTTGAAGAAATTGCCCAGGATTTTCCCGCAGTACATTTATATTTGGTCGGAAATGGCCCAGATAAACAAATATTTGAGTCTCAAGCCCAAGCAACGGCTGTTAGTCATCGGATTCACTTTGAAGGGTTTCAGCCTGAACCCCAACGTTATTTACTAGCCTGTGATATTTTTGTCTTGGCTTCCCACCGTGATCCCTGTCCCTTGGTGCTTTCGGAAGCGAGGGAAGCAGGGTTGGCGATTGTGGCCACTGAGGTGGACGGGATTCCAGAGGCTTTAGATAATGGCAAAGCGGGGCTGTTAGTGCCGGCGCAGGATAGTCATCAGTTGGCTAAGGCATTAATAAAATTATTAAGTGATGCAAATATACTTCAGGAATGGAAACAGCGATCGCAGGAAAATCTAGAATGGTTAAATGTTGCCCGTGTACACCAAGAAACATTGGCTGTATATGAGGAGTTAAGTTTTCAGGAAAGTTTTTCGACCTCTACTCAACCTGATTAATACTAATTTTTGGTATTGGATAATAGGGAGATGAATTATGTTTTGTCCTATCTCTCTTAGAGATCCCGCAGGGCAGACACAAAGTTTGAAATTGCTGATTTTTCAAGTTTATCTTCCAATTCAGCAACTCCACAAACAGTTAAATTAAGAATCTAAAGATTCAGTTATAATGGGACGATAATAAATTAGAAAAATCCTCACAACAGGGAGTTAGAGTTATGGTGGCTACTCCAATCTCAACTGCTCCACAACTATCAACAATAGCAATCTCTTGGGAAGCATTACCCGAAGATTTTATCCTAGAAGAAGAACCTGTGGAAAACACTGCACAACCATTAATTGCTGGGGCATTACGAGAAAGTCTGGAACTAAGTGGATATATTCAATCCACCATGCTGATAGCTGCCAATTTGGGCATATGTGCCACAATGAATGACAAACTTGTTGTTAAAGCCCCAGATTGGTTTTTTGTGCAGACGGTTTTACCCTTGTCTGGGACAACAGATAGACGCAGTTATACACCTCATCTGGAAGGAGAAATTCCCCGCGTTGTCATGGAATTTTGCTCAGATACAGACGGGAAAGAATACTCAGCTAGACGCGCCTTCCCCCCCGGAAAATGGTTTTTTTATGAACAAATTCTCCAAGTCCCTACCTATGTAATTTTTGATCCCCTGACGGTTGAATTGGAAGTTCATCAAATTGAGTCAGGACAGTATAAATTACAGCCAATAGACGAGAATAATCGCTACTGGATTACAGATATGGGATTATTTTTGGGATTGTGGGAAGGAGAAAAAGAGGGGCGTATAGGTTACTGGCTAAGATGGTGGGATCAAGCAGGTAATTTGTTACCCTGGGCAGTCGAAAAGGTAGAACAAGAACAGCAACGGACTGAACAGGAACGCCAACGGGCTGAACAGGAAAGTCAACGGGCTGAACAAGAAAGTCAACGGGCTGAACAAGAAAGTCAACGGGCTGAAAGATTGGCAGAACAATTACGCGCACTTGGTATTGATCCAATTGATTAAATGTGCGTTTTCTAAAATTGTTGTAGAGATGTTTCATGGAACGTCTCTACTTTTTTCACCAGATGTCTAATCAATCCCAACTGGCAAATTCATCACTAATATTGCGAATTAGGGCAGTGATTTGAGTGCGTCGGGTTTCAAAGTTAGCAGCAATGTAAATTAACAAAATACCAACTAATAAACCAACAATCCATTTTAAGAAAGAATAACTCAGACTGAAAATTACTAATTGGTAAATGCTAGTAATTAAAAAAGTACCTGTACCAACATAAAGAAAAGCGCGGACTTTTAAACCTAAGCCAGCGAAAATAGTAATCAGACTAAAAACACCAGGAATAAAAGGCAGATTTTGATAAAACAAAATTGTCCAACCGCAAATTAAACCACTTCCTAACATTCGCAAACTGTGACGGAGAGGTTTGGTTGTTGATAATTTTAGTTGTTCATCTATTTGGGCAATATATAGTAAAGATAAACCAATTGGTATAACGTACCAAAGAGAATCTCTGAAGTTTAAATCATTAAACCAAGTAAATAATGCCCAATCAATTAATATTAAACTGATATATGTAAACCGGATTTGTGTGGCAGCGTTAGCTAAAAAGATGTAGTAAGCAGCAACGATAATTAAAGTAATAGGATAGGTTGTTAGTCCCGTTGTTCCTACAATAATTAATGGGAGAATGTATGCTGTGCGTTGCCAAGGCGTTTTTGACCAACCTAATCTTTGCCAAGGTAGAATATATAGGAAGTAGGCAAATAGGCAGGATATCGCTCCATTCCAAGGTAGTAATTGCTCAAATATTAATCTCCCTATTGGTAAATTTTGTAAATAAATACCAATAATTCCTACTTCTATTAAACCTAAATAAACCCAGATTTCTTGATTTGTTTCTTGGGAATTTTCTTTTCCTTGCCAAATCGCATAGCGAACTAAAAATAATCCTGTTCCTAATACGATAGACGAGTTAATTTGGATAGGTAAAGTCATAGCAAAAAGGAATAAAATACTACTCCAAACCCAATGAAGATGGGCAATATTTTTTAATTCTTGAGAATTGAAACCCAGATAACTAATCAGCCAGGGTGTGAGGATACGGTAAGCATACATGATGCTAGTACCAAGGGCTGACATGGCAATTAAACCATCACCTAAAGCCTCTCCTTTAGATAGGGACATTTGATAAAATAGGAGTTCGTAGGCGGAAATTGATAGGCCGATAATACCAAAATAAAGGAGGGGTTTAAATGCTTCCCTGCGTCTTCCTACTCCAATGAGAATTAAGGCTACACCCAGGGAACAAAAACCTGTAAAATTGGCAAAGGTATTTAATCGCAAAATGACGCTAAATGCACCATATATTAGAGGGAGAATATGAAAACTATTAGGTAATGTTTGTAATTGATGTTTGCGTCGCCACCATTCACCAAATAGCTGAGTTGTTAAACCGAGAATGATGTTTGCTATGGCGATTCTAATGATTGAATGTTCGCCAAATCCTAATATTTCGGCTGTTAATAATTCTAAACACCAACCAATTCCATAAAATGCTGCTTCTTTAGATTGTCCCCAACTGCGATAGACAATTGCCCCTAAAATTATGGCTGTGGTGATAATATAGAAATATTCGGTTTTGATAGTTCCTTGATAAATTAAGCTGGAGTGCAAAGTTAGGGCTGATAGTTCTATTGTACATAATGAGATCGCCCATTTATCACTTGCGGCTGCATAAATTATTGCCAATTCTGTACCTTTGCGTAAAAGTACACCACGCCATAGCCATAAACTCAGTATTGTTAATGCAGTAACGACAAACCAACCTGATATTTTTAATTGGATTAAACCAAATACACCTTCACCTAATAATGCAGTCAGGAAACTTAATCCAAAACCAATAATTATTCCTGCATATATTTGGTTTCTTAAATAGCGAGTATGGACTAACATTACCGCTATACCCACACCCAAACCGATTAATCTTATTCCTGGTAATGGTAAAGTTAATAATTGAGAAATCCCTACAGCGAAGACACTTAAAAACCTGTTATTGGTGCGAGTTGGTTCAGTGTTACGAATAGCTAAACCTGTTAATGCTAAAGGTGTAATTAACCAAATTACGCCTAAAGAGTTTTGATTTTGCCAATTACCAGCCCAATAATTTTGAGCATTTACCCATAATAGAGAAAAACTGATTGCAGCTAATACTAAACCAATATACCATGCACTCCGTCGCGTTATGCCTTCACCAAGACTAAATCCCCATTCAGCTATCATGATAGCTAATAAGATACCAGCCCAAATTTCTTGATTTAAACTCGGTAAAAACCAATTAATGCTAGAAATTAGCGTCAATACTCCCATACCATGAGTTAAGTATATCAAGGGAGGATAAAAAGCTGCACGACGTTGAATAAATGTGGCTAGAGTAATAGTAGATAATAAAAAATTAGCCGTTCTTAATGTCGGATTTACTAAGCTAATTATTGTTAAACAAATCCCTAAAAATAAAGTTAGATATTCTCCAAAATCTGCCAATTCTTGATTTTCTTGATCATGTAATTTATCTGTTAACCATAACATTAATATGATGTAGGGAAATAAAGCAATACTCAATAATACCCAAGGGTGATTTTGAGAATTGGTTAAATGGGTAGCGGTGCTAATTAGTAATGTTTTTAATTCATTAGGAATTAATCTCCAACCTAGCCAAATTGTCTGTAAACCAATTAAGAAAATAGCTAAAAAATCTTTTTGTAAATTATATTTTTGTAAACGACGACTAAAAACCCACAAACTTAAAATGCTGACTATTATAGCTTGGACTGGTTCTGTTATGACTGAAACTAACCAACCTAATAAAAGTAAACTTCTTCCTAATTCTTCCCAAAGGATAGAAGGATTTGTAGAAGAATTTTTTTCTGATAACCAAATTACTAAACCACCGCAAATCCCAATTGCTAAACCTAATTGAGTAATATTAACTCCAGCTATAAAAATAGCCCTTGTCAGTAAAGTTAATAAAGCGTAAATCAGGAAGGTAAAATATAAACTAATTCCCCATTGTGGAGTTTTTGTATTTGTATTTTCTTGTGGTTGGATTAATTGATTGTAAACAGTAATAGTAGTTGTTCCTATCATTGCTAAATAAACAGCAATTAGGGGAAAATTTGATAACTTCCAACCCCAATGTAAATAACTCAAACCGATAATATTGATTAAAGGTAATTTACCACTGGGAAAATTAGTAATAATATTGCTGTTTTGACAAAGTTGATTAGTAATAAATGTGAGAGTCAGAGATGCAATTCCCATCACAATTAAGTTTAATGGATTTTGCCACAAACTAAAACTATCCATTGCCCAAAAGTTGATAGGAACTAATAACAATGTGACTATTAATAATGTCTGTGCAGTTAACCTTAAATTGCTTTGTTTACCCGCCCAAAATGTAAATCCACAAAAACTCAAAGTATACGCAAATAAAACCCCATACTGTCCAACTGCGGGGAATCTTTCCCATTGACTTGCAGCGAGAACTCCGGAAGAAAGCACTACTAAAAATACACCCAAAAACAGCAACCACCGCACACTTAATTCTTCACCAAAAGATTGCAGCATCGAATTAACAAAACTGGGTTTCGTAGGTGGTTTTGTGATGGGTGGTAAAGTTGCAATTAACGGTCTTTTTGCTGCTGTAGGAGATATATAAATTACTTCTGGTTCTGATGCAGTTTGAGGTGTAAATACTACAGTGCAAGTGAGATATTGACGGGCTATTTGTTTAACTTGATCATCAGATATTAAACCGAGTTTTAATAAGTCATCTAATCCTAATAATAAGTCGGGATGATTCGATGGTATTTTAATGGGAATTTTCTGCGATGGTTCAAAAGGTAGTGTCATAAATTGCAACCCTGGAAGTATATATCGAAATTAGCGAAGGTGAATGATGAATTTACTAGACTGACAAAATACATATCTCAATCAACGGTTTAAAGATCGTAAACACGTCAACATTAATCAAATAAACGCATCTGTTTTACCTCATTCATTTGCTTTTTGAGTAAATCTAATGCCAAATCACAATACTCCTTATGTAACTCAATATTAATAGATTTACGGTTTTTTCTAATAGCGGCCCTGCCTGTAGTCATACTGCCAGTAAATGGATCTATAATAGTTTCTTCTTCAGGTATCAGTGAAAAAAGTAATTTGGGTATAGCCTCAGGAAAAGGAGCAGTATGTCCATGTATATTTTTACCTTTAATTATTTTAATTACAGGAGTTTCTCGAATTACTTTAGTTAGTTTTAATACATTAAACGATGGTTGTCCTTTAGAGAAAACTAAAATATGTTCCCAGCAGTTTAATGGAGCTTGGTAATAAGGTGAATAATTACCTTGATTAAAATTTCTATTACTTTCTATTTCACCTTTATCCCAGGCAATATTTCCTATTTGTTCAAAGCCGATATACCTAAAAATAAAACTTATGTAACTGCTGAGAATTAATCTTTTTTTTCCCATATCTGAAAAAACAATAATATTCTCATTATCAAAATAATCAAAAATATTAAATAAACAAGGTGAACCGGGTTTTAAACAACGGTACAATTCTTGAGCAATATTATACATATCATAAAGATAACAGTATATATTATTCCAATTAGCATAATCTCTAGCATTATAGTAAGGAGGAGATGTTACTGCACCGCCTAATGAATTACTCTTTAAATTACAAAGGACTTGAAAAGCGTCTCCATTATATAAATCTAATTGAGTATAAGGAGATAAGTTATCAGGCAATTTTGTGAATTCTCTATCTTTATTAACTAAAAATCTTTTGAAGAATGACAGAGACATATAATCTTTAGTAGTAAGATTAGTGAGATTTAATGAATTTATTCTAGCATTAACAACTTTTATCTTCCTTCCGAATAAATTTTCTTTTAAATAACAATCATAACCATAGATTATAACAGTATCATCATATAAAGAATAACACTTAATCAGAAAATCATAAATTTCTGTAAATTTAGAAACTTTAACTATATCTCTTCTCCACTTTTTAAGTAATTCTTTTTCTAGAATATTCCTATCATCTAAAATTGCTTGCTGGCGAATAATAGAGGAAAGAGAATATCGTTTACCTCTATTGTACTTACTTTTATCACCACAAAATATATTTTTACATTCCCAGCTTCTTACCCCAAGAGTAGGGTAAGAATTACCTTGAACGTGAAATGTTCTGCATTGAGGGCAAGGAATTTGTCTCTCATCACGATCATTTTTCTCAAAAATTAAAACGCATTTTTCCGAATTATCTTTATAAACAAGATAGCAGTCTTTGTATGCAAAACCCTCATTTATATCTTGAAATTTACAAGCATTAATATCCAAGTTTTTGATATAATTAGAGGTTTTTTCTGCTATCTCTTTCCATCTAAAATAAGTTTTATCTATATGATATTCTATAAATTTTTCACTAAAGATAGTTATATCTGCTATAAGTTGCCATTTACAGGAAAACTTATCTCCTATAATGATTGCAAAATAACAATGATTTGTTAATTCATTATAAGTTTTTTCAACTAAATTAAGTGTTTGCTTTAAAACTTTTTCATAGCTTAATATATCTTCATTAAGACTACTATCTAAATCAATAATTACTAAACCTTTTTCTCTGGAAATTTGTGATGCGTGAAATTTCTGCAAATGATGCCAATAGTTATTAAAATACTCAATTTGACAATCTTTATTTAATATTTTATGAATATTTTTTTCATCTATACAATAGTAAATATAAGAGCAAAAGATGGACTCAATAACTACAGCATATTTTTCATCATTGTGTAAATATTTATCTAAATTAATAAAATCTTTATTTCTTTTTTCTTCTATCTCTTGTAAGAAATATTTAAGATTTTCATCTATCTTTAGTTCTAAGAGACACCAATCAATAAAATTAGTTTCAGGTTTATTTATATTAGCTTCTATTTGTATTTTTTGGTGGTAGTTAAAAATTTGATTATTATTAGCTAATTTATCTATAAATAAGCGATATATATCTTTATTTAATCCCATTCTATCATTAATAATATAAATTAAAGAATTTTCGATATAACTTTTTTCTTGAAGATGCTCAAAAGAAAAATTAGCTAAATATTTTTCTAGTTCCTTTATCAGTTCTAGTGATGGCTGCCAACAAGTATGAGTTAAATGTTGAAAGTGCGAAATTAAGTTTTTAGCTATTATTTTTGTTTTTGTACTCATATTTATCCATTAAACCAGTTTTATTATGCGAATTTCGCATATTTATTGTGTTATGTCAAGCTAACCATTGTGCCTTTACTCAATGCTAAATTCGCATGAATAGGTTAGACAGGCGCAAATTACAGAAAACGATCTTTCGTCAGGAATATCTTAAATTAGTAGAATTTCTGAAGAATAACCGTGAAAGCCGTGGTCTTTCTCAGGCTGAGTTAGCGATGCTTATTGGGCAAGATCAAACTTTTGTTTCCAAATACGAAAACCGTGTTCGTAGACTAGACATCATCGAAACCTGGGATATTTGCCAAGCACTAGAAATTAACATTCATGATCTGTTAAGGGAGTTAGGAGTTAAAGATGAATATTAGTCAATATGAATCAAATAGTCAAGATTGGTCGGATCAAGATTGGGAAAAACTTCTTGCTGAGTTGATTGCTAGTGGTTTGGTTTCTCATAAAGAAGTTACTTCTCTTGTTTTAGGGCATTTAAATCCTCCACAAATTGGTACTTCTATAGCTAGTAAAGAAAACTTTAAGAATCAATTTCCGCCTCGAAAATGCTGGGAAGCAGTAAGAAAATGGCATTTTAATCAAATGGGTAGGTGTGCAGATTGTGGAACAAGGTTTGAACTTCAGGCTGATCACATTATACCTAAACAACAATTAGGAAATAATGCTGACAAACTGGAAAATTTAACTTTTCGTTGTAGGCGCTGTAATGTTATTAAACGACCATCTCATACACAAGGAGGATTAACCGATTTAACAGCAGAAGCAGCTTTAATGTGGTTATTGTTCACTAAACAGCCAAATACATATCAACAATTTGCTCACTTATGTAGAAATTATGGTATGACTATGGCAGATATTAGATTTCAGGAAGCTTGGGCAATGGCTAAATGGTTAGAAAGAGAAGGCAAATATTTTATTGACAATCAATCTAAGTATTAAAAATTACCTCATTTAGAGTTATTGTCTGTTGGGTTGCGCTGTCGCTTAACCCAACCTACTTTTTGATTATATGTTTTTTTGTCAGGTAAAAATTACGCAACAAAATCAAACTCAAGCAGTTTCCGAAATTGCCCCTTGCATTTTTACAAAAGTATCTATTAAAGTCTGCAATTGTTGATCTGCTTTAAACACTCCTAAACCTCTGGCTGTTACCTTCCCAGGAGAATAAACAAACCGGGCTTTCATGGTGGGAGTGAGGTTTTCTGCTAATAGATTCCAAGCTGGTTCTTCCATTGGTGTTTCTAAAACAATGTGCTGTTTATTCTCTGGTTTAATGCGGCTAAATCCGAGATTTTTAGCTAATTGTTTTAATTCCATAACTCGTAATAACTGACTAGCTGGAACTGGAATAGTCCCATATCTATCAGTCCATTCAGCAGCAATTTGTTTGAGTTCATATTTTGATTTTACTGTAGCTACAGCCCGATAAGCACTCATTTTTTGATCAAGGTCAGTAATGTAAGTTGCAGGGATAAATGCGGTGAGATTAAGGTCAATTTGGGTATCTTCAACTTTGGGTATTTCTTGACCTCTAATTTCTCGAATTGCTTCTTCTAACATTTCCATGTACAAATCAAAGCCAATCACATCCATTTGACCAGATTGTTCTGCACCTAGCAAATTTCCCACACCGCGAATTTCCATATCTCGCATTGCTAATTGATATCCAGAACCAAGTTGAGTAAATTCTTGAATTGCTCTTAATCTTTGTCTGGCTGCATCGGATAATTCTCTTTGTTTGGGGTAAAATAACCATGCGTGGGCTTGAATTCCTGCCCGTCCGACTCGTCCCCGCAATTGATATAATTGAGATAAACCAAAACGATGAGCATCTTCAATTAAAATTGTATTAACTCGCGGAATATCTAAACCAGATTCAATAATTGTTGTACAAACAAGAATATCAGCGTCATTATTGCCAAAAGTCAGCATAGTTGATTCTAACTCGCTTTCGTCCATTTGACCATGAGCGATCGCAAATCTGCCTCCAGGAACCATTTCCCGCAATTTTGTCGTGGTTTCTTCAATTCCGTCTACTCGCGGAACTACATAAAATACTTGTCCACCTCGATCTAATTCTTGTCGAATTGCACTTCTAATAACATCGGAGTTGAGCGGTGAAAGATGGGTTTGAATTGGTCTTCTGGTGGGAGGTGGTGTGGTAATTAAACTCATTTCCCGAATTCCCGACAATGACATATATAAGGTTCTGGGAATGGGAGTTGCAGAAAGAGTTAAAACATCAACTTGAGTTTTTAAGCTTTTGATTTTTTCCTTTTGATTAACTCCAAATCTTTGTTCTTCGTCAATTACTAAAAGTCCTAAATCTTTAAATTGGACACTTTTACCTAATAATTGATGCGTCCCCACAACTATATCTAATTCTCCCGTAGCCAGTCGTTTTTGAATATTCCGTTTTTCTTCCGCACTGCGAAACCGATTTAGTAAACCCACATTTATAGGATAAGGGGCAAAACGTTCTTTAATTGTGTGATAATGTTGTTGAGTTAAAATTGTTGTTGGGGCTAAAAGTGCAACTTGCTTTCCTGCGGTGACAGCCTTAAAAATCGCCCGAATTGCCACTTCTGTTTTCCCAAAACCCACATCTCCACATACTAACCGATCCATCGGTCTTTCGCTTTCCATATCCCGTTTCACATCTTGTACCGCTTTGAGTTGATCTGTGGTAGGTTGATAAGGGAAAGAATCTTCCATTTCTTCTTGCCAAGGCATATCATGAGGATAGGAAAAACCTTGTTGTTGAGAACGGGCTGCATACAATTTTAATAAATCTACCGCTAATTTCTTAATGGCTTTGCGAACTTTACTCTTCGTATTTTCCCAAGCTTTTCCGCTCATTTTATGTAATTCTGGGGCTTTATCTCCACCAGTGCGGAAACGAGATAAAGAACCAACTTGGTCAGCCGCAACTCTTAACAAACCATCTGCATATTGCACAACTAAATAATCACGGGTTTCATCATTAATTGTCAGACTTTCTAATTTGACAAATTTACCAATTCCATGACTACGATGAACTACATAATCTCCCTGACGTAATTTGTTAGGATCAACTTGTTTAGATGTCGCTTGACGACGTTTGCGGACATAGCCAAAATTAGCTAAGGAATGTTGTCCATAAAATTCTCTATCGGTGACAATAACCAACCGATAAGAAGGTAAAATACAACCTTCTAATTCTGCTAAACCGGAATATTTAAGAGCAATTGGAATATGATTAATTTGCAGTTTATCAATAGCTTGATAATCACGAGGATTGGGAATAAACTGCGCGGGACAATCATGTTCTTGCAGAAGAGAAACAGAACGGGAAGGTTGAGCCGAAAGTATCCAAACTGCAAAATTGCGTTCGCGTTCTTTTCTAATTGTTTCCCCTAATTTTGCAAATTGATGAGGTGTAACAGGTAAAGGTCTACTAGCTAAATTCAGTCCACTATTTTCTTCTGATAATTCCGATAAATATAACTTTCTAAAATTGCCAATTTCCGCTATACACTCATCAAAGTTTCGATGAATTTTCGGTAATGCAACTGACAACTGTACGGGCGAAGCATTTGGAAGATAAATTATCGGTGGTTGCAAAAAATGGTCTTCTAAATGTTTCGCCCCTACTGACCACTGACTATTAGCATTTTCCACCCAGCGATCGCTATGAGCATAACATTGTTCTAGTTCATCAATGGCGACAATAGTATTTTCAGATAAATAATCTAATAATGAAGCGGGTTTTGTAAAAGCCAACCCCAAAAACCGCCGACTTCCTTCTAATGTTCCTAACTCTGAAGAAATTCCCTGGAACGTCTCTACATTTGGTAGATCTTTCAGTGCATCTGAAATAATAGGTGCAAAACTTGTCGGGGTGAGAGTAATTTTTTCCACCTTATCCAAAGCAGAACGTTGGGTAGCGGGGTCAAATTCTCGAATTTGTTCAATTTCGTCGCCAAACCATTCCAAGCGCACAGGCAACTCTGAGGACACCGGAAACACATCCACAATATCCCCCCGTCTACTCCATTGTCCCTCAGTTTCCACGAGAGGAACTCGTTCATATCCCAAAAGAGTGATTTTTTCCCCAAACCCATCTAAATCAAATTCCATCCCTTTTTCTAAGGTTACACAAAATGATTTAAACGCTTCTGGAGGTGGCAAATGTGGTTGTAATGCCCCCACAGTGGCAATTATGGCAGTTTTTTGCTTTTGCAACTGACCACTGACCAAATCCGCTAAAACCTGCATTTGACCCCAACTTAACTCATTTTCAGGGTCAAAAGGTTCATAGGGAGAAGCTTCAGACGTTGGGTAAAAATGCACAGTTTTCCAGCCCATTGCTTCCATTTGGGCGAAAACCCGGCCAGCTTCCTCTAGGGTGGCACAGACGACGCACAAATCCTGATCTTCATAGTTTGCTAATGCTGAAGCTACCAGTCCCTTAGGTAGCCGAGAAATCCCATTTAACCGCAATTCCCGTTGTTTGTTGAGTTTGGTAATTAGTTCGGCGGTAAGAGGCGATCGCGCCAAAGCACGCACAATAGAAGAAAAGGCCATATATTTCAAATATCTTACGCTAAAAAAGGAAGTCGCTGCTGATGTCAAAATCTAAAAGCAGTTTATATTAGCTATTTTAAAAGTTTTCATGGCACTCTAGAAGATGAATCGCAAAGAATCCAGCTTAACTACTAATAGATAGAAGAAATATAGCTACTACTTTGTGTATAGTCAAATTATTCAGAGAATTACCTAAAATAATGGATACTAATAAAATGTCTAAATAAACTGGATTTCTCATCTCTGTATACTTTTACTCTTTATACCAGCAATTTTAAAAATGTCTTCCTTCACGTTTGAAATTTTAACGATTTTGGTGCTAATTTTCGCTAATGGTGTATTTTCAATGTCGGAAATGGCCGTAGTCTCAGCCCGGAAAGTTAGACTACAGCAGTTAGCCAATCAAGGAGATATCAACGCAAGGGCTGCATTAAAACTCGCAGAATCTCCCAACCATTTTTTATCTATTGTCCAAGTAGGGATTACACTCATTAATATCCTTAATGGTGTCTTCGGTGGTGCTACCATTGCCAAAAGACTGGAAGAGTATGTCAAATTAGTCCCAGTTTTAGCGAATTATAGCAATGCGATCGCCTCTGGGGTAGTGGTATTACTAATTACCTATTTTTCCCTGATTGTCGGTGAACTCGTCCCCAAACGTCTGGCTTTAAATAACCCTGAAAAAATCGCCGCTTTAGTAGCTATCCCCATGGGAACTTTAGCAAAAATAGCTTCACCTATAGTGAAAATTTTGGGTGCTTCTACGGATTTAGTATTGCGAATTTTGGGAATTACCCCCTCTGCTGAACCGCAAGTTACAGAGGAAGAAATTAAAATTCTCATAGAACAAGGAACAGAAGCGGGGACATTTGAAGAAGCCGAACAGGACATGGTAGAGAGAGTTTTCCGGTTAGGCGATCGCGCCGTCACCTCTTTTATGACACCCCGTCCTGATATAGTTTGGTTAGACTTAGACGACTCTCCTGAAGAAAATCGCCACAAAATGGTGGAAAACGGCTATTCTCGCTATCCCATTTGTCAAGAAGGATTAGATAACGTCCTGGGAATTATTCCTGTCACCGACTTATTAGCGAGAAGTTTACGGAATGAACCCTTTGACTTAACACTAGGATTACGTCAACCCGTATTTGTCCCGGAAAGCACCCGCGGTTTAAAAGTTCTAGAATTATTCAAACAAACCGTCACACACATGGCTTTAGTTGTAGATGAATATGGCGTAATTCAAGGTTTAGTCACTCTTAATGACATTATGAGTGAAATCGTCGGTGATGTTCCCGCAGAACCAGGACAAGAAGAACCCCAAGCTGTACAACGGGAAGATGGTTCTTGGTTAGTAGATGGAATGTTAGGAATAGAAGAGTTTTTAGAACTATTTGATCTGGAAGAATTAGAAACTGAAGAAAGAGGAAATTATCAAACATTAGGCGGTTTTGTGATCACCCATTTGGGACGGATTCCCGCAGCCGCTGATCATTTTGAATGGGATAATATGCGGTTTGAAGTTATGGATATGGACGGAAATCGGGTTGATAAAGTGCTAGTTGTACCCAAAGGAATGGGTAATGGGTAATAATTACAATTCTTTAAGCAAAAATGGCAAAATCAGTAGTTAGATTCTAGCTATAATTTATGTAACCTTAATGCCGTTAATGTTTATGAACTTTCCTCTACAAATACAACGAAAGATAGAAAAATTAGCAAGCAGTCAGGGAATCTCAACGGAACAGTTTATTTTGCAAGCAGTTGCAGAAAAAATTGATGCTTTGACTGAGCCATTTTCTGAAGGAAATACGGAAATAAACTTACAAACAACTCATGTAGTTCCTTCTAACCAAGCAAATGTATATCGAAAAGAGGGGATTTTGGTTGTAGATGCGGAATTATCAGAAAACTTTGATTTTAATAAGTTTATAGATGAGTTGAGGGAAGAACGTATTCAGGATCAAATGGCTTTATGAAAATATTGTTTGATACTTCAGTCTTAGTGTCTGCATTAACTGTTAATCACCCGAAGCATTCTGTTTGTTTTTCATGGCTAAAATCAGCAGAGTCTAAAGCAGTTCAAGGCTTTATCTCGACTCATACTTTAGCTGAAACTTATTCTGTAATCACGCGCTTACCTATTCAGCCGCGTCTTACTCCTCAACAAGCTCAGAGCATGATAGTGGATATTTTACAGTACCTTGAAGCCATTCCACTACTATCCAATGACTATCAGACAGCGATCGCACAAATGGCAGCCTTAAACCTTCCTGGTGGCGGTATTTTCGATGCTTTGATTGCTCAAGCTGCTCTAAAAGCAGAAGTAAATGTTCTGCTAACACTGAATCCCAGTCATTTTACTCGTTTGGGGAATGCGATCGCTAATATTGTACAAGTTCCTGAGTAATTATGATATTTACAGACGTTGTTATTTCTTTGGTTTTGATTATAGCCTGAGTAGCTATTATGCGAGAAAATGCTGTGAATTTCACTCAGATGGTGGTTTCGCTCCTTTACTACGATTACTATCCTTGTGAACAATTTGAAAATTTTCTTTAGAATCTGCACCTCCTATAGCTAATGGCATAGTATGATCTACTTCAATTTCATCTCCTATAAAAATAGGCGCTCCTGAAATAGGACAGATATTCCCCTGCTCCTTTAGCATTTCAAGCTTCTCTGTTTCAGAAAGTTTAGTTTGCCTTTTTTCAACCGAGTATTTAGTATGAAAATCTTGGACTTGTGACAAAAAACTTTCCTTGGAAAAATTATTTCTTAAGGCGTAGAAAATATCTTGTAGGTCTTTCTTTATTTCCAATCTGTGGAACTTAACCATTTGATAGTTAAGTTGAGCAAGAAGATACCAAAGAATGTAAAAATCTTGTTTCGTTCGTCTGAATGCACGTATTGTTCTTTGAGCTTTGAAAAGTGAATTTAACTCAGATTTAAAAAAATCTTCTAATTGATTTTGTTCAACGTCTTTATCAAGCAAAACTAATTTTATCTTGTTTATGAAACTTTCTACACCTTTAATTGCTGTCAAGAACTTATCTTTTACCGCTTCATCTTCTGATACATTTTGAAGTAGTTTAGTAATGTCATGAGAAGAAGCCATCCTTATACTAATTACATCATTTCTATTATAAATATATAAATATTTATCGTAATTCTTCATTTTCATACAATGAAACTCAAGATATGCTAGAGAAGTGTAAAGCTCTTCATTTTCCATTCTATCCCTATCATTACGTCCTTTGATAAGTTTAGAATAAAACCATCCTTTACGTTTTTCAACATTTTGCCTAATAGCGGTTATTATTTCTCGTTCCACCCAAGAATTCCACATTTCAAAAGAGTTTTCACGAATTGGATAAGGTTTATTATTGAGTCTTATGAATAAATCTACCGGATTAAATTCTGGGTTGAGACTCTCCTGAATCTCAACTACAAAGATTTCAAAATCTAGAATTTTGTCCTGTAATGCAGGAGCATAGTCCTTGAGATCTTTATAAGTTTTATTATTTAATTTGTCTAGTATTTTTAAGCCTTTCAATGGAAAACCAGAGTTTTTGGGCTTACGTCGCTGATTATTTTCATCTATATAATGTTCACCTATAAATCCTAAGATAGTTAATAGGCGTTGTTGACCATCTATCACTTCTGAAGTGCCATCTTTACGTTTATAAACAAAAATTGGAGGTAAACTAATATCTAAAAGAATACTCTCAATAATTGAAGATGCTTTAGATATACTAATAACCTCTGATCTTTGATAGGATGGACGAACAAGGAAGATATTACGTTTCATTACCCTAATAAGGTCATCAATTGAATTTCTTGATGGTTCAGGTTTTGTTACTCTGAGAGATGCAAGTTCTCCTAATTTTGTAACAGTATCGTTGTTTTTATCTCTGCTCAACTGCTTTAGTTCATCTCTAATTTTTTTATCTCCTTCAACATAAGCACGAAGACTAATATCGAGTTCTTTTTCAAATATTTCTGCTGTAAACGAAAACCTTTCATAAACTTGACTATAGTAATTTGAGTCTATTTCTGTATACTTCTCGATATTATGTGATATTTGATGAGCTAAACGTTCAATAAATTTACGATCCTTTAACTTAGATAAGTCTATCTCCTCCATATCTAATACCTGTAATCCCCAGAGTAAGCATTCACAAACTAAACGATTGCAAATAACATAAAGCTCTGTAAAAATCTGATTTAAACTATTAATAATATAGATTTTTTCTATAAAATCATTGTAGAGTTTATCTACATCTTCTGTACTATTAGCTAAATATTCATACAATTTATCCAGTATTTCAGTTCTATTAGTTCCCCAAGCATAGTGTTTGATAGGAAATTTGTGAATTACTAGATACCTCCTAATAAATTGTAAGATTTTACCACTATCTAACTCTTTACTGCTTTCTTTTTTTGCTAAAAATAGGTCATTAATCATATTTGAAATTTCAGTATCCTCTATAACTTTTTTCTTGAAATACTGAAAAATAGAATCTGCATCATAAACAGCATTATCTATTTCTGGCTTCTTCAAAGGTGTTATACCAGAATTATAACGACCGAATATCTCTTTTTTAATTTTATCTTCTAAACCAGTATCTAGCTTAGGTTCATTAACTATTTCAAATTCTATAATTCTAATTTTTGCGTCAAGAAATAGATCAATGATACTAGTTGTATCAGAATTAATTCTTAAAGAATCATAAGTTGATCTTGCAAGTTGCTTGAGGGATGCTAAACCATTTCTTGTAAGAGAAAAGTTATTCTCCATGAACCTATATATAGTTTCAAATCTCTGTCTTCCATCAATCACTTCTATACCAGTACCATTATTAAAAAATATTAGCGGTGGAATTTCAGTTCCTAACAATATGCTCTCAATAAAATAAGTTGCTTTGTGATCATCCCAAACATAGTTTCTCTGGTAATAAGGGGTATAATTTATCTTATTTAAACTTCTTGGGCTAAGTAGCGAATCTATTGATTTAGAATAAGTCTCTATTTTTAAATGTGATGTAAAAATTCTTTCAAATTCATTCGGGGTTAAAAAAGGACTGCTCATTTCCCACCTATTTGCGTAATTTACTCTTATTCTCCAGTATATTACATAATTTGCTCACGTTACAGCACTAAGATGGTGAGATATAGCAAAGCTGATATAGTGTTTTTAACTGAAGTTCGAGTATCCCTTCAAAAAAATAACCCCCTCATACTTGTAGTAGAGGGGGTTTACAAAACTTAATATCCGCCTTCTTCTTCGTATTCTACCTGTCGTTCCTTGACCTTTTTGGGAATATTCACAGGCTTTGGTGCATCATCCCAAGCATCAGTTTCGAGATCATCATCATAGTCATCATACTGATCTGCGTAGGTCTTTTTAGCAGGCTTGGCTGCGGTTCTGGGTGCTTCCTGATAACTATCTCTGACTGTTTCGTCACTCCAGTTATCTTCTTCATCTTCATCATACTGAATTGACTCGTAGGAACGGGCTTTCATGACTTGACGCTGGGGTCTTTCTTCCTCTACGTAGTCTTCCGTCCATTCCTCCTCCTGGGCTATAGGTTCAGGAATGCGAACTTTTGGCCGGGGTGCTTGGAGGGGTACACCGCTAGGTAATTGATTGCTGGGTGCAACTGTGCGGGGGGGCGTATAGCCAAATTCCTCTTCTGCATCTCGTTCCCAAGGGGCTTTACCAATTCCCAGCCGTTCTAAAACACCTACGGTTAACTGGTTTACTCTTTCTTCAGCACCTTCAAACACAATCAAGCGACTCGGACCAGTGCTGACAACTTCATCTATGGACAGTTCATAGGTACTCAAAAACTGGTCAGGAATTTGCGGTAATCCCAAGGAGGCAATGACTATAGAGTATATTTTACCCGTTTCGCCATTAAATTTAAAGCCTCTCACCTTGCCTAAGACTTCACCTGTTTCGGTGATGACTTCCCAGTTCATCAGGTTACTGAGAATCTCTACTTCCACATCTTCGATGACATCCTCGTTATCAACTAAGATGACATCACCGATTTGGTTGATGGTGTTGAGATACATATTGCGAGGCAAACTAGAAATAGAGATGAGGCTGTCTCGCAGACTAAGTGCCACAACCTCTCTTTGATCAATATCAACCCAGATTTGACTCACGATACCTAACCGCTTACCGTTGTCGCGGGTGATTACCTGAGTGTTTAATATATCTGAACGTCTAACTATTTGTTCTGAAGTCATTCTATAGTTCTTCCTGTTCGCGTAGCGTGCCGTAGGCAATCTCGAATCCGGTTTATGTATATCACTATTTTTAACAGAAATTTGTCATTGGTCATTGGTCAGTTGTCAGTTGTCAGTTGTCATTGGTCATTGGTAAACTTCTTTCCTGTTTTCTGTTTCCTGTTTTCTGTTCCCTGTCACCTAACTTAATACCCAAAACTTGAGTATATGCACCTCTGGCTGGAATTACGCCAATTGTGCGCTGTGTTGATTTTATCATCGGATGGCGCAAACTCACAACTATAAAGCTTGTTTCGCCTGTTGTTTGATCATTCTAGCTAATCATTCCACCTTTGTCCCATTTAAAAACATATCAACTTCGTAATTGTAGCTGGATATCCTGATAATACATTTCCACCAGAACAGCCGGATTTATTGATATTAATATCTTTCTTTAGAAGGAAGAGGTAAAAAATTTTATTTTTAAAATTATAAGTGTAGCTGTTTGGAGCTAAACGAATATGGCTTTATACAAAATTGAAGACTTTACTCCTGACTCTAACTATGATAGTCCAGGGTTGGATGGCAGTGAAGTTGAAAAGATTAAGCATTTTGATGTCTATTCAGACATAGATGATGATAAAGTTGGCACTATTAAATACATATTGGTAGATGATTCAGGGCGTTTGCGTTATTTAGTTGTGGACACAGGGTTTTGGTTTTTTGGTAGACAAGTATTGTTACCAATTGGACGTTCCCGAATTGACTATGATAAACGTCGGGTGTACGCGAATAAGCTGACAAAGCAGCAGGTAGAAAATTTACCAGATTTTAAAGATTTGCAAGAAATTGATTACGACTATGAGGAACGGGTGCGGGGTGTTTATCGTCCACCAATAGCACAAGAACCTTTAGAGTCATCAACACCGCTAGAGTCACCGATAGCTGTAGATTCTCCACTAGTTTCTCATGAGCGCACAATAGTTACTCCTGCTGTTCCTGTTGAACGGAATACATATAGGTATGAGGAAGAACCAAATCTTTACAATGTGAATGAGCAGGATCACCAAAACCTGAAACTATATGAAGAACGTTTAGTAGCTAATAAATCTCGTGTGAAGACAGGAGAAGTAACTGTTAGTAAGCAATCATATACTGAAATGGTAACAGTTTCTGTACCTGTGCAAAGAGAACGTATAGTCATTGAACACACTGATGCAGAAACGGGTGTTAAAACTGTATCACTAACTGAAGCTGATTTAGGTGAAGGAGGAGTAAAAATCAAGAAAATAGTTGAACAGGATACAGTTGAAGCGGAAGATACTATTCGTCGTGAAGAATTAGACGTGACTCGGAATGATCAACGAGTAACTGAGAGAAGAAACTAATTAATTAACCGAAAGTTGGCTGATTTTGCAATGACTCAATTATCGCACTTACTAACGCAAGGCGATCGCGCAAGCGCTGACTTGTCAGTTCGCCGATTAAACTTAAAATCAATTGGCAACTTCTAGGTCGTGCTTCGCTATCGCACTTTATCAATCCAACCTACAAGCGATCCGCACAAGAGCGGCAATTACTAACTTATGATTCATCCGATAAATATCTAATTCTTGCTCTTAGAGTATTAAATAAGCGATCGCAATAAACCACGCTTCCATTGTTTGTACCATCAAATGGCAATTCTCATCATCAACTCCTGCTGGTTTATCCCAACCATCTCTTAATTTCAGATGTTCCCAAGGCGATTTTGATTTTTCATTTACTATTAATCCAACCTACAAGCGATCGCACTTTATCAATCCAACCTACAAACGATCGCACCTTATCAATCCACCTACAAGCGATTCCTAGGTCGCGCTTCGCTATCGCACCTTATCAATCTAACCTACGAGCGATCGCTGATTACGCTTCCCCAACAGGCGAACTCGCACTAATGAATAATCAAACTAAGTAAGTGAACAGGAAAATTTAAAGGTATGTAACGGTATGTAAAGTTGTCTCAATGCGATATTCTGATTGAGTTTCAGCCATTTTACAAAACTCAATACCCCTCATTTTTATTTTGTTCACCTACTTATCTCTAGTCATTTCTAAAAAATCATAGGTCAAAAACAATTCGATTATTTGAGTAATATTTTGTAGAAAAAGTTGTTCAATTTGTTTGTTACTAATATTACCTGTGGTTATTAGTAGTAGTTTGTA
>Ga0208858_1000059_pt1 | contig 28799 bp, 31 predicted proteins | sample LakMenEpi16Nov12_FD_150704 | JGI IMG/M metagenome (GOLD analysis project Ga0208858, IMG submission 150704) | Freshwater microbial communities from Lake Mendota, WI - 16NOV2012 deep hole epilimnion (SPAdes) | ecosystem: Environmental > Aquatic > Freshwater > Lake > Epilimnion/Euphotic zone ...
AAAAACTAGCATCCTTTCACCTCCTGTCTTATACTACTATAGTTGGTTGAAGATGGCTAAATGTATTGCGCCTGGCAAAATCTTGACGGTGGTTAAAACCACCTGAGTCGCTTTTCATCCCCTGTCTCAAGCACCTAAGGCATTGCTACGCAATGCTTACTCAGGGGCTTTCAAACTTCCCAGTCTTTCTGGTAAAACATAAAACCGATTTGATTCAAATATTTGCTCGTTATTAATTTACTCTCAACAAAGGCAAAAAAATAGTATTAAGGAGGTTGACAATTGATTTTGAATTTGTTATGATGAAGGTGACGAGGAAGAACTATCTTGATAATCAGATTATATCTTCAACTCCTCAACAATCTGATTCCAGGCTAACCCAGGAACAGCAGCCGCAGTAATGGGACGACCGATAACTAGATAATCTGCACCCGCTGTGATAGCCTGGGAGGGAGTGAGCGATCGCTTTTGATCTCCCTTCTCAGCCCATGTTGGCCGCACTCCTGGACAAACCAGTAAAAAATCTTTTTCACAACTTGCTCTTAATTGTTGCACCTCTTGGGGAGAACAAACCGCGCCATTTAAACCACAATTCTGTGCCAAAAGTGCCATTTCTAAAGCAAATTCTGGCAATTCGAGGGGAATTTTCAAATCAAACGCCAATTGTCGCGCCGAAATACTGGTTAACAACGTAATAGCGATTAACTTCGGTGGTTTTGTCCCCGCTTTTTCCGCCCCAATTTGTACTGCTTCCGCCGCTGCTTTTAGAGCATCTTTACCACAAGTTGCGTGAATTGTCAATAAATCCACTCCATAACCAGCCGCAGCGCGACAAGCACCAGCGACAGTATTGGGGATATCGTGAAATTTCAAATCTAGGAAAATTCGCTTTTCTTGAGATTTGAGGATTTCCAGAATCTTGGGACCAGTGCTAGTAAACAACTCCAAACCAACTTTCCAGAAAGTGACTTGGGGAAGTTTATCAACAAGAGCGATCGCACTATCTAAATCTGGTACATCTAAAGGAACAATTATTTTTTCATCATTCATAATTCTGGTTATTACTTATTACTCCCGGTTCGCCCATTTAAAATCGAGTTACAAAAAAGCTGAACGATTTAATCAGGGTTTTCGGCTTTGATAAAAATGTACTACCCTACAGACTTTATGCGATAGCGAAGCGCTGCTGCAAGCAGTTCGCATAGAAATAGAGTTTTTAGCACCGGGGGTGGTAGTTCAAGCTAAATTTCGGGAAATCGCTAAAACCATTACGACACCTAGATTTCTTGTTTTTTTGGCAATTTCTCGAACTCCAAAAAAAATGAGCGAACCGGGAGTTATTACATATTATCCAATTTATTATACTTTAATAGCGATGTTTAATATGACTACTTTTGAGTAGTTTAACAATTAGATTTACTTAATTAAAGCCTACAAGTGTTTAATAACATATAAATACTGTGTAATAGAGTACAACAAAAATTTTGCTCTTAACCCTGTTATTTCCTGAATTTATAAGTTTGAATTATAGATAGTTGAAAAATAGTTTAAATATTTCTATCGTATAAAAATTAATATAACTTCATATTTATATTTTCTTAATATTTTATTGAGAATAATTTCTATTTATCAACGATCTTGCAATAGTTTCAGCGATTTGGTAAAATTTCAAAATCTAGGCGTAGTATATCAATTTTCTAAAATTGTAGGAAGTAGAATCTGGAAATCCTTTATTTATAGGTATTTGAGAAATAGGGAAAGTGAGAACGGGGAAAATATTCAGGAGTGATGGAGAATTTTTTGGACAAATTTAGAAATACCTTGATGTAGTTTTGTAAAGCAACGTCAAGGGTGGGTTGACAAAATAGACAGTTTATGATATGGCGATTAGCAAAAATATTTTCTAATTTATCGTATAATAATATTTTATAATAAAATCACTTATATTCTTCATCTGCATTATGAATACAGTTTCTATTTTACCTATATCAAATGCCAGTGGTGAAAAGTCTTATCATGCGGTTTCTGGAAATAACAATTTATATGAAGCAATGAAGGATATTTGTCAGTGGATTATATTCAGCTATAATTGTATTCTTATCTATTTGAGGTCAAACAATGAAAGCTTTTGAAGTCATGGGAAAATTTGATGAAAAAGGTCAATTATTATTAGATAAACCTTTAGAAATTCATGCACTTAAACAAGTCAGAGTCATTATCCTTGTACCAGATGAAACTGAATCTGATTCTGATGATACCTCTGTTATGGAAATTAAAGCAAGTTTAAAAACAGCATTACAAGAAGCGAAAGCGGGAAAAAGAATACCTTTAGAAAAATTGACTCTTTAAAAACTCAAACAATAACTTAGCAGACATTAAAAAGCAGACAGAAACTACTACTGGTCGAATTAAAGCTGTCCCTTTTTCCAAAATCATTTTTGCGGCTATAGATGAGCCGATAATCTGGCCCGCAATCATGAAAATACCAATTTTCCAGTAAATCTCACCAAAAAAGACAAAATAAATCAAAGCTGAAAAGTTACTGGTAAAGTTCAAAATTTTAGCATTTGCAGTTGATTTAGATAAGTTATAACCACATAAACTAACAAATGCTAAGGTCATAAATGTTCCAGTTCCAGGACCAAAAAAACCATCATAAAATCCTAAGATTGGTGCGACGAAAACAGAAAAAGATATATAAGAAATTCGGGGTTTACGATCAACGATTCCAATGTTTTGTGAAAAAAGAAAATATAAACCCATTAATATTAACAATATAGGGATAACGCCCCTTAAAACTTCAGAATTAATAAATAATAACATTCTTCCACCTAAGACAGAACCTATGAAAGTTGTGAATAGCAATAATTTACTGTTATTTAAATTAACAATCCCTTTCCTTATAAAATATAATGAAGCAACTAATGTTCCACTACTTCCCTGTAATTTGTTAGTAGCCAATGCAACTGAAGGTGGGATACCAAGTATTAACATTGTTGGTATGGTTATTAATCCTCCTCCTCCTGCAATTGTATCTACCCAACCAGCAAGAGTTGCTACTAAGAATAGTAATATTTCAATTTGAATGCTAAATTCCATTTACGCAGATCTCCAAAAAACTTTTTTGGTCGTTTCTATATCGGCTAACAACATACTGTCTAAGGCCTCACAGTGGTGGCGTTTTCTGGAATATCCCGATATTCCTCACAAATTCAATGTATAATTCAAATCCGAGTGAATAGCCTTAAAACAGTAAAAAAAGATTATACCGAGCCGAATCACGCTGATATAAATTACGCTCAGACACCATCTAAGTACCGACGAACTTTACCGATGCTATCGACTTAACGCTAAACCTACTTCCAAAAGGGGGGTTTCAGCCCGCCTTCACAAGCCACCCGCTTGTAGTGGGTGGTTGTTGACTTGAAAAATTAAGTAGACTGTTTATAGCTTAGAGACTCAAAAGTTTTATTCATAGCTTCAATTAACCCCCAACTATGTTGATATTTCCATCCTAGCTCTCCAGTTTCAAGATCTTTTTGCCGTTCAAATATAGAGTTAGACCACTCTAAGTTTCTTGGGTAACGATGATGCCAATCATGACAAGGAGTATCACCAGTAAGAATTAAATATCTAGATGGCAAATGATAGAAAAATAGCCGTAGCCACCAGTGACTCCAAGCCATAAATTTTCTAATCCATGAAGTATTATAATCATAATTAGGATTACGCTCACCACAGAAAATAGCTGCCGTCATCTGTTGTAAAATTTCTGAGTCACGTTCATGCGTATTTGGAAATTTATGTTCTACACATTGTCTTAGAAGGCTACTGGTTTCAAAAAAGATTGAAAGGGGAATAAGCCAAGCAATCAAAAAAACTAGCCAAGAATCGGTAATGACAATAATAATTAATATGCTAGACCAAAAAGCGATAGATAGTAAATTATGTTTCCAAGAGTTTGAAAAAAAACTTTCTTTAAGTCGAGAGTAAAAACGGCGTAAATAAAAGGAAGGGGAAATTATCGTTTTCATTAAGTGTCTCCAAGCCTCATCCACTGTCATTCCTAAACGAAAACCTACAGTAGTGATGAGATACTCATACGTTTCGTCTCCTGGTAACAATAAATTTTTTGAATGATGAGCTTTGATATGGCCTTTCTGGTAGTCTTTGAAATTAAGAGTCAATGTTAGGATAGAAATGAACGAGCCTAGCCAGATATTGAATTTTTTATATTCAAAAATAGAATAATGACTACAAGCATGCACAATAGTAAGTCGAAGTTTACGTAAACCGTGAATTGTCAGGCACCATCCTAAAGGAAGTAATAACAGATAAAAACCAGACTGATTTACAGATAAATCACTAACACAAATTCCTAAGATTAAGGCGAAAAAGGTTGACCATACATTACTCAACGCCGTTTGCTGATAAGATTTTTCACCTTGATAGGGTTTTGCCGTCAGATTAGTTAGTAAAGGTTGAAGCCAATTTGGCAAATCTCTTCGCATCGATTCTCTAACGTCATCTTCTAGAAGTTGTTCATTCAGATGACAATTTCTCGAATGGATCTAGGACTTACGCATTGACAGGAAATACCAAATAGGGGGTATGACTTTCAGGGATTTAAACCCGATTTTTCGATGATTTTTTAGCGATCGCTATTTATCTAGACTTCATCCGCAAAGCCTGAAACGACCAAATATCGTTCATACACATGATAGTTAATTTGTACAGTGCGTAAGTCCTAGGATCGATTCAATATTATCTGTTGCGAACCTTTTTATGACAACATTATAAGTTGGTAGCATAAATTACCTCTAAGTATCAATACAGCAAATTTTTAATTTTTGACCACAGGTTATATGTATCATCTTTTTTTATAATCCAAAAGACTGTTTAAGACTGTGTTTTGTAACGAACTGTCAAGGAAATGTATTAAAATAGCTTACAATGATGCGTAAGAATACGCTATAATTGCTGAGAATCTTATCATGACCTAATCTTATGGATGTTGCAGAAATTTTACAATTTGCTGATCAATTGATCTTAAATAAGACAGGAAAACGTTTAGATGATCTGCAAAAAACTGTAATTACAGGAGTTTATGATGGAAAAACTTATGAGACAATAGCGGATGAATGTCATCGCAGCGAAAGTCGCGTTAGAAGTGTTGGACGTAAACTATGGCAAATTTTATCAGAATCTTTAGGAGAAGATGTTAATAAGCATAATTTTTGTTGGACTATAGAAAGAGTTATAAATAATTCTCAGTTTTATAATTTTGGTAATAATCAGATAAATTATTGTCATAATGATAATAATGAATCTTCTAAAAATACAAAACAAGGTATTAAGAATCAACTCTATTATGATTTAACTATTGCTCCTAAAATTAATCGTTTTTGCGATCGCATTTCCGAAATTGATACTTTATTTAATTGGATATTAAACCAAACTACTAATTTAATCTCCATCTTAGGATTATCTGGTATTGGTAAAACCACACTCGTTAAAAGATTTATAGACTTACATCAACAAAAGTTTGAAGTTATTATTTGGAGAAGTTTAAAATTTCCAAAATCCCTAAATTTACTAATTAACGACTTATTAAATACTTGTCAACAAGAACCCAAAGCAACTATAAATGATAAATTAAAACAATTATTTGATATTCTCACAAATAAAAAATGCTTAATAATCCTTGATGATGTACAAAATATCTTTACTCCTCATCAATTTGCGGGAAAATATCAACCAGAATATCAAGATTATCAAACCTTATTCAAAATGATTACAGAAACCCAACATCAAAGTAGCGTCATATTAATGAGTCAAGAACAATGTCCAGAAATGGAATCTTTAGATGAAGAATTATATCCCATTAAGTCTTTAGAATTATCAGGACTAGAAAATATAGATATTCTCAAAAATACCGGATTAAAAGATGAAGATACTTGGTTAAATTTAATGATATTATATACAGGTCATCCATTGTTTCTAAAAACTATTACCATCTCAATTAAAAAGATTTTTAATGGTAAAGTTGGTGAATTTTTAGCAGAAAATGAATTAGTAATTACTCAAGAAATGCAATCTTTATTTAGTCAAATATTTAACAAAATATCACCCATTGAACAACAGATTATTTTAGCATTGAGTAAATGTAATCAACCTGTATCTAGAAAAGATTTAAAAATTACCTTAGAATTATCTTCTACTAATTTTATTAATGGGTTAGAATCTCTACAAAAAAGGTATTTAATTCACAAAATTATAGAGGATAACATATTTTTTCATTTATCTCCTATTTTCAGGGAATATGTCAGAAATTTTTGTTAAGATTACAGGACTTACGCAAAATATTCCTCAAACCCTCATTTCTCTGTGTTCTCTGTGCCTCTGTGGTTCGTTATTGGTTGCGCCATTTTAACAATTTCTCCACGATGTAATTCATAACGTATATCGGAATTGTCAGGAAGCCAGTTAACAAATTCCTCGAATGTAACAATTTTAGTTAAGGTTTGAATCATGACTTTTAAGAATTATTGATAATGACAACATTATTAAGACTTACCCAGGAAGTAATCAAAAACCTAATTGTTTCGTAGGGGTAATTCATGAATTACCCCTACTTTCGTGATGTTTTCCGTTTTGCATTTTAAGCTGATAGCTGACAGCTACTTTACCAACCGCACAAAATTCTTCTTACCCACCTGTAACACCTTATCATATAAATCATCAGGTGTAAAAAAACTTAAATCCGCATCAGTAATCTTATCACCATCTATCCTCACTCCACCCTCCTGAATTTTCCTTTTACCTTCGGCGGTACTTTTACATAAACCAGTAGCACCCAAAACAAAGGCTAATTTCGCAGGGAATTGAGGAATAGCAGCCACAGAATACTCCGGTAATGCTCCCTCCTTCCCACCAGTTTTAGCAGCCTCTCTAGCCTGATTAGCCGCCGCTTCACCGTGATATTGACGCACCACTTCCCAGGCTAAATACTCCTGGCGATCGCGCGGGTTTTCTGGCAGACCATCCAAAGATAAATCTGTGAGCAGTTCAAAATACTGTGACAGTAAATTATCTGGTATACCTTGAAGTTTTTGATACTTTTGGGAAGGATGTTCTGCTAAACCCACATAATTACCTAAAGACTTAGACATTTTTTGGACACCATCAGTCCCAATTAAAATTGGTAATAACAGTCCAAATTGAGGTTTTAGACCAAAATGACGTTGTAGATCTCGTCCCACAGCGATGTTAAATTTTTGATCAGTCCCTCCCAATTCCACATCAGCTTCCACAGCCACAGAATCATAACCTTGCATCAGTGGATACAGGAACTCATGGAGAAAAATAGGACTCTCTTGTTTATAACGTTCCGCAAAACCTTCCTTAGCTAACATTTGTCCGACCGTCATTGTGGAAAGTAACTCCAAAGTTTTCCCCAAATCTAGACGGGAAAGCCATTCTGAGTTATAACGGACTTCTAACCTACCGGGAGTATCAAAATCTAAAATAGGACGGACTTGGTCAAGATAAGTTTGGGCATTTTGTGCCACATCAGCTTCCGTAAGTTGACGACGCACCTCAGATTTACCAGTAGGATCACCAATCCGTGCCGTAAAATCACCAATAATGAGAACTGCTGTGTGACCAGCATCTTGAAACGCCCGTAACTTTCGTACAGGTATGCTGTGACCAAAATGAATATCTGCTCCCGTAGGGTCAATACCCAGTTTAATTCTTAAAGGGCGGTCAGAATTGAGTAATCGCTTTTCCAAACTTTCCGTATCATTATCACCAACATGGGGTTGCGGAAAAATTTCTGCCACACCACGATGCAACCAAGAGAAATTTTGCGTCATACTAAGAAATTCACTATTAACTATACTTTCCACTCTAAAAGTTAAGTTTATTATGTTCACAAACCAATTATTTGTCCTTTCTTCTGCCAGATTACTATAATTGCAAAAAATTAACTGCCTTTTTCCATTTAATGAATTACATTTAAATTTACAAGTGAGGAAGTGAGATCGCCGTGTCGTCTAGGACTTTTGCAAACAAACAACCACAAGAGCAGGCTTCATCTGGATTTGAGTTTTTTAAGGGAGTAGGTCAGATAACTGGCGGTACTTTGCTATCCATAACACTCCTAACAAGCTCTATTGTTGCGGGAACACTGGTAGGTTTAGCCATTAGTTTCCGTAATTTACCAGATGTTAGACAAATAAAAAACTTTTTCCCCTCGGAAACAACTTACATATACGATATAAAAGGCAAACTTTTAACTGGTATCCACGGGGAAGCTAACCGAGAAGTAGTACCCCTCAATAAAGTTTCCCCTAACCTCAAACGCGCCGTCTTAGCTAGTGAAGATGGTCACTTTTACGATCATCATGGGATTAACCCCACTGGTGTTGGTCGTGCCATAGTAGTTAATATGGTAGCGGGAGGTGTGAAAGAAGGTGGTTCTACCATCACCATGCAATTAGTTAAAAACCTATTTTTATCTCAAAAACGGGCTTTTACGCGGAAATTGGCAGAGGCTGTCCTAGCAATTCGTTTAGAGCAAATCCTCAGTAAAGACGAAATTCTAGAAATGTACCTCAATCAAGTTTATTGGGGTCATAACAATTACGGTGTGCAAACAGCAGCCCGCAGTTATTTTAATAAATCAGCAGAATATTTAACTTTGGGCGAATCAGCTATGATGGCGGGGTTAATCCAAGCTCCAGAAGAGTTTAGCCCTTTTGCCAGCATGAAATTGGCCAAACAGAAACAAAAGGAAGTTCTGGGGCGAATGATCGAATTGAATTGGATTACCCAAAAAGAATATGATGATGCCCTGAAACAACCAATTAAACTGGGTAAAATCAGGTCTTTTCAAGGTAGTGCCTCACCTTATATTACCAATACTGTAGCCCAAGAGTTGGCGAAAAAATTTGGACGTGATTCTCTGCTCAAAGGGGGAATGCGCGTCCAAACTACGGTTGATGCTAAATTCCAAGCAATGGCCGAAGAAACCGTTAGAGATTGGCATGAAAAGCTTCAGTCTCAAGGGTTGAATAAGAATCAAATGGCCTTAGTGTCAATTGATCCCCGCACCCATTTTGTGAAAGCCCTTGTCGGTGGTGTAGATTACAAAGCCAGTGAATTTAACCGAGCTACACAAGCTCAACGACAACCAGGCTCTTCATTTAAACCATTTGTTTACTATACCGCCTTTGCTACTGGCAAATATGCACCAGATAGCACAGTGATAGATGCTCCAGTCAGCTACCAAGATGGTAATAATAGGTACTTCCCAAGAAACTATGATGGTGGCTTTGCCGGAGCGATGTCAATTCGTACAGCCCTCGCTCAATCTCGAAACATCCCAGTGATTAAACTTGGTAAATCGGTGGGGATGAATAAGGTGATTGAAACCTGCCGGACATTAGGAATTATGAGTCCCATGGAACCTGTTACCTCTTTACCTTTGGGTGCTATTGGTGTCACTCCCCTAGAAATGGCCAGTGCCTATGCTACCTTTGCTAATTATGGCTGGCAGTCACCATCTACTGTAATTGTGAGAATTACAGATAGTGCTGGTAACGTGATTCTCGATAATACACCCAAACCTAAACAAGTGCTTGATCCTTGGGCTTCGGCAGCGACTATTGATATAATGACTTCGGTAATGACTTCAGGCACAGGTAAAGGTGCAGCTATAGATAGACCAAGTGCAGGTAAAACCGGAACTACCTCCTCAGAAAAGGATATTTGGTTTGTAGGTACTGTGCCGCAGTTAACTACTGCTGTCTGGGTAGGACGGGACGACAGCAAACAGTTAGCTAGTGGAGCAACTGGTGGTGGTACTGTAGCCCCCATTTGGCGAGATTTTATGACAAAAGCACTTAAGGGCGTACCCGTAGAAAAGTTTAAGCCTCCTTCTCAGTTTCCCCGTCCCAAATCAAATTAATTGGTCAGTTGTCCGTTGTCCGTTGTCAGTAGGGGCGAAGCATTTGGAAGATAAATTATCGGTCATTGCCAAAAATAGTTCTCCAAATGCTTCGCCCGTACAGTTGTCCGTTGTCCGTTCTCCGTTGTTCGTTGTCAGTGGGAGAAAGAATTTTCCCACTGCCTCCCCTGTTCCCAGTTATTTTGTTTGTTCCAATTCCGCTTTCATCCTTTCTAATGTCACGTTCATTGGTTGAGTCGAGGGAGGATATTATTCCTCGCCCCTCTCAGTTAGATCCGGGCGTGCGACTTTCACCGCACCCGGCTCCCGATGTTCTTAGCTTTCGCTTTTGCTCATGTGTATATAATCGTGGCAGCTTTCATGAATGGCTAGAAGGTTTTTAGGTTTCCATCAACATGATGCAAATGTACCTTCTCATCCCCAATCATTTTCAATCCACAATGACCACATTTATGGTTTTGCCGTTTAAGGGCTTTAGAGGTATCGTTGTTATAGAGCTTGCTGTTGCGCTCGCTCCAGTAGGTTACATCTCCGTCGTAGGGTGATTTTTCACCTTTGACATTGATGTGTTTGTTTTCCGAGTAAGGAACTGCTGGGAATGCTTTATCTATTAATTGCCTACAGGTATGGCGATTCTGCTTAGTTTCCTTGTTGAATACCCTGAATGCTCTGTGATTGATGTGCCATAAGGAAAACTTCGAGCCATCCATCTTGCAGAAGCGGTGGTAATTCCTCCAACCTCTAACTACAGGGGCTAATTTCTCAGCCTTTGTGGTAGCACCATAATTCGAGTTGTTGACGATGTGTTTTACTTTCTTGCGAAAAGCTTTGTAGTTATCCACTGAGGGGGTACATCTAAACTTTCCGTTTTTCTGGACTAAAAAGTTCCAGCCGAGGAAATCAAACCCATCTGTCGCGGCGGTTAGCTTTGTCTTTTGCTCACTGACTTTCATTCCCCGCTCTGCTAAAAACTGACTGATTTTATCAAGTATAACGGTAGCATCGTCTTGAGGACGGAGTATTATGACCATGTCATCCGCGTAGCGGACTGATGGCTCAATAATATATTCCTTAGAGGTTTTGTCTGTGATTCTACAATTAGATGTCCTGTGATATCTGTGAATACTTTCAATCCCATTTAAGGCGATGTTAGCTAATAGTGGGCTTACCACACCACCTTGAGGTGTTCCTTGTTCGGGAAACTCTGGATTAACTCCGGCTTTGAGACATCGGAAAATTCCTTGTCTTATGCTCTTGGGAGCAATGAGTCTGTCCATAATGGCGGTGTGGTTTATCCTATCAAAGCATTTTTCGATGCCGAGTTCTATAACTCGTTTATCTATTCCGTTGACGCGAGAATTTAGGTTATTGAACAGGAATTTCTGGGCATCGTGTGCCGAGCGTCCCGTTCTAAACCCGTAGCTCCTGTCATGGAAAGTTGCTTCGTGTGCTGGTTCTAATGCGTATTTAACAAGGCATTGATACGCCCTATCTGCAATAGTGGGGACTTTGAGAATTCGGGTTTTGCCATCCTTTTTGGGGATAGGTATTTCACGTAATCCCTGGTGTTTCCAGTCGTTACATTCGGTTCTGAGTTTTTCGCTCAGTTGAAACCTTTGCTCAAAAGAGAGCGCGGTTTTACCGTCAATTCCCGCTGTCTTTTGCCCAGCATTTAGCTGTGTTACTTGACGGATAGCCAGTAATCTTGCGGAGGTTGATTTCAGAATCAGCTTTTGTAAGGACTTCGCTTTGCGCTTGTCTCCAACAAGAACAGCTTTATACACGCGTTTTTGTAGGCGGAATAGGTTACGGCGGAATTTCTTCCAAGGCAACGTCTTCCAGGATTCACTAGAGTTATCTCTGTGTCTAATCATGCTCTGCGACCATTTGTGTATTCTGAACACCTCAGACCAATTACGGTCTGTCCTACCCGAATTGAGGGGATTCCGCTGCTCGTCCAGCCTACTAAGGGTTCGACCACCCTTAGACCCTCAACCCGTTTTTATTCGTTCCCTCCGTTGATTGATAGTTCCGTTAGGTGTAGCCAATTCAACCACTGGATTCCCTAGACTCTTACCGCTATCTGACCAATATGCGGCGGGAATTATGCTCCAGTGAAGTCAGGATTTTGCTGTTGTGTCCTGCTCAATGTTCGGTTGCTTTTCTAGGCTGGTGTTTCACCGTGGGAACTCCCCATTAGCACCAGTGTCACCCCACAACGGATGTCTGATTATGCCCTGTTCCCAGCTTCGACCTCCCGAAACCGAGTCGGGTCATCGTGGGCAGATAGGGAGTCATACCTGAGTCTGGTAGATGGGACTTTCACCCATATCAGACCGAGAGTTCAACCTTTTTCCATGCTTGGATTGGGTTGGTTAGCTTATGTACGGACTGATTACCGCGATTCAGCTAACAACGAATCGCACTGCTCAAACATTTGCTGTGGAGTTACGCCAAACTGACCTAGTTGAGTTTTTAGTTGCTGTATGGTCATTTGCGCCATGAAATCCTCTGATAGCTCGAACCGCTTCATAAAGACGCGATATCTGTCCATCATGGATTCCATTTGCTCAATAAACAGCTTTTTGCCCTCGCGGTCAAATTTGCCGTAGCTGTTGCCAAGCTGAATCAGTGCTTGATAATCTTCAAACAATTGCTTGGCTTCTTGCTGGACTATTTCCGAGTCGAAGAATCCCATTTTGCTTTTCTTTAACTGAGTGCTATGACTTCAGTAGCTTCAAATTTTGTCTCTGTTCCCATTTTAGTGTAGAAGATTCATCTAGGGAAACTACTTCGGTTCAAGTAGGAGTTTTTACCGAAATTTCACTACTTGACCTCAAGTGGATAGAGTTAGGGGGGATGTTAATGAAGTTTGGTTGATAAAAACTTACTTAAGAAAGAAGCGATACTCAAGGCTTTGGACATTGATTGAGGCTTAACTGTTTCATTGACTTGAATTGGCAAAAGGGCAGCGTATTTTAAAGCTAGTGGTTGTTGAGGATTAATTTTTAATGCTTGACCGATGTAGACTTTACTCATGCCTATAAATTTCTGGTGAAAATGGACTACTCCCAGTAGTGCGTAGTAATCACTGTTATTTATGTCTAATTTAATAGCATCTCGCAGTTCTTTTACTGCTAAGTTCCAGTTTTCCTGATTATAATATTCTACGGCTCTCTCATAGTAAGCTTGACCATAGTTTATTGGCTCTGCTTTGAGAATTGTGGTTGAAGATGAGGTGTCTGGAGGTCTCTGGTTTTCTTTTTGGGGGATGATAGATTTAGATTGATTAGCCAGTGGACTGTTTGGTTTTTGGTGTGATAGATAGACTATATTTAACGTATTTAATTGCTGTGTTATGTGACATGACTGAGATAATGAATGATATTGCTCATACCCATAGGATGTAACTACGTCTTCATAAAATAATTCTGCTTCTTCAGCAGACATTGTTGATATTGCCTGAATGGTAGAAACTTTGATAGCACGGACTTTCTGTGGATCTAAAACTTCTGCTTCTGAGCGTAGCAGACTTATTGCATTTAAGCGTTTTTTAGTCTGATTTAGTTGTTCGTAAGCTGGATTAATCAATTGTGTAAATACTGCTTGAGCTAATTCCTGATCTGGTTGGTTATGTTTGATATAGTTATCAGGATGTAGCAACTTTGCTAGAATATAATACCGTTTAGTGATTTGACGTTCATCAGCATTCACTGACACCCCTAGCACAGCGTAGGGATCAAAAAGCAGGTTTAACCATTCTGTTGATAGGGAATTGGGTGGCATCATATCATTATTTACAAATTAATCTTGACTATTACTGAATTTTATCTTAAAGTTCCATTCGGTATTTTGAGCATGACTGTCAAGCAAGCAATAATTCTATATTATTACAAAAAAAAGGGAAGAGGGAAGCAGGGGAAACGCATCTAAATCTTATTGACAAAATACCGTTTTAATGTATAAACCCAGAAATCCCTATTTATCGTTTGATTGATTTTTTCATGATCATAGTGATGCACTAAAATATTGTGAATAAGTGGTCGTTAATGCGAATATTTTGTTCCCTGTTCCCTCTGAAGAATTAATCAGTTCATGAATCAAGTAGAATGGCTATAGATAAAATGATCTTAACTAAACGAAAAAGCCGGACTATTGCTGCTATTTTAGCCTTTTCTGGCACATTAACGATTTCGGGTTTACATAAATTCTATTTGGGACAGCCACTTTGGGGACTACTGTATGTTCTATTGTCTTGGACACCGATTCCCAAGGTAGCTTGTGCTATTGAAGGGGTTTGGTATTTAACTCAAGATGAAGAAACTTTTGATCGGTATTTTAATTTGGGTGAATCAGTAATGAAGGTATCAACCCAAGTTGGGAATCAAGTAGAATCAGTTGCTAATGCTTTGCGTGAGTTAGAAGCACTCCGTCAAGATGGATTAATTTCTGAATACGAGTTTGAGCAAAAACGTCGGCAAATGTTAGATCAGATTTAGGTAATTGGTAATTGGTAATTGGTAATTGGTAATTGGTAAAAGGATCAGGTTAAGAATGAATAAGTGGCTACCTTTAAATCTGAAATTGCAAAAGCTTCGCGCCAAGCTGCTGAATGATCCTTATTATCGTTTACAGTCGGGGGAAGAGGTACAAATGGCCGCTGAATTGGGTTTGGGTATTGATGCTAATCAAGCAACTGTGGATGATTGGCTGCGTTTACCTGGGTTGTCAATTCATCAAGGGCGATCGCTTGTGGAACTTTCTCGCGCTGGTGTAATATTCTATTGTATCGAAGATGTGGCTGCGGCTTTGGGTTTGCCAGTACAACGATTAGAACCGCTCAAGCCTTTGCTGAATTTTAATTATTATGATCAAAATTCCCTCGATAAACCCCAGCAAGTTAACCCTAATACTGCTTCGGTAGAAAGTCTTGCCAAAATCCCTTTTATAGATTTATCCCTAGCACAGACAGTTGTGGAAAACCGTCTGGCTGCTGGTTCTTACCGGAGTTTAGCAGATTTTCAACAACGTTTAGAATTATCTGGGGATGCGATCGCTCAGTTGATGTATTATTTGCGGTTTTAGTCAGTGGTCAGTTGTCAGTTGTCAGTAGGGGCGAAGCATTTGGAAGATAAATTATCGGTCATTGCCAAAAATAGTTCTCCAAATGCTTCGCCCGTACAGTTGTCAGTTGTCAGTTGTCAGTTGTCAGTTGTCAGTGGACTAGATTAAGCCGATACGGTCAAGAGGCCAGAAGCGAAATGTAGCACGACCGATGACGTTTTGACGGGGGACAAAACCCCAATAGCGAGAGTCATTACTATCATTGCGGTTGTCTCCCATGACGAAAAATGCGCCTTCCGGGACTTTGATTTCTGGAAATGGGCTATTTGGTGGTTCGGCAATGTAGTCTTCTGTTAAGGCTGTACCGTTGAGGTAAACTTTGCTTTGAGCGATGCTAATTACTGCTCCTGGTTCACCAATTACCCGTTTGATAAAGGCTTGGTTTTGAGAATATCCGCGTCTTTGTAATTCTGGTGGTGAGTTAAAAACGACGATATCGCCGATTTTAGGAGGATGAATCCGGTATGATACTTTTTCTATGACCAAGCGATCGCCTGTGTGTAAAGTAGGGTACATTGATTCTGATGGAATCAGGCGTGGTTCAGCGATAAATGTCCGAATTAGCAGAGCTAAACACAGGGCAATAGTTATTAAAACTAAATTTTCCTGCCAACCACTCCAGATTTTTGTTTGTGAAGAAGCATCTTTTATATCACTTTCGTGAGGAGTCATAGTTAACAGTGTAAGGGTGATAGAGGAGTAGGGGAGGCAGAGAGCAGGGAGAAGATGTTTCCCACTGACAATGGACAACGGACAACGGACAATGGACAACGGACAACTGTACGGGCGAAGCATTTGGAGAACTATTTTTGGCAATGACCGATAATTTATCTTCCAAATGCTTCGCCCCTACTGACAACGGACAACGGACAACGGACAACTGACTAATGACCATTATCTGATTTAGCGGTAATGACTTCTGTGGGACGGAGGACTTTTTCACCTAAATGAAATCCGCGACGGACAATTTTAGTGATTGTTTGGTCTGGGATATCCGTTCTTTCTTCCCGATCAATGACGCGACATAAGTTAAAATCTGGTTCTGTGCCTTCTTGTAATTCTATAGGTAAAAGTTGGCGCTTTCCTAAAACACCGAGAAACTTGCGATTAACTGCACCTATGGATCTGGGTAAGCGTTCGATAAATTCTGGACTAGGATTGGGATTGTTTTCTAGATAGTCTAATAAAGCTTCTAAGGCATCAGCAACTTCTAAAAGTTCCCAGAATAAATCTTCTGTTTGGGCTGTAGTTTGGGTGTGCTGTTCTCTCAAAGACTGCTGTAATACTACATTATCTTTTTGCAGAACGCCGAGTTTTTGGACGAGTAATTCTCGTAATTCTAAGCTAATTAGATAGTTTGGGGATAAGTCAGGCACGGGAAATCTCTTTAGATAGCACAGTTAGAATTTTGTTAGCCCAAGTGTTAATTTGGGAATGAGGATGATTACTCAAAAGCGTTTCCGCAGTAATTACCGCTGCCCGCAGTTGTTTTTTTGGGCAAAATTTTCAGCTTTCTGACTAGCTTGTTTGAAGTTGTCAACTATCATCATGGGGTTTTCCTTTTACAGCTACTAGGAATTTTCAACTCCTGATCTATATCTAATTTATTTTCCCGTTTTTGTAACTCGGCGTTAGCGGCAACGATTAATTGCCAATCAGTAGGTTTACTACAAAACTTGCCAGCAATACTACTAAGAGTATCTCCTGATTTTACGGTATAAGTGGCTAGTGGTGACGCTGGTTTAGGAATGACAGGGGTAATTACCTGGGGACTCAACCTAGGAGTAGTAGTAACTGTAGGTTTAGGAACTGTTGCGGTATATATAGCTGTTTGCAGGGCAAAAAAACTACCTCCTACACCGATAGTAATACCAATCATCAGCATTAAGATAGCGATGCCTGTTGTCCAGGATTTTGGCTGCTGGGGTAATTCTGCCAATGAGCGAATTAGAGAAACATCAGTATCACAATTAGGACAAATGTTGCCCTCAATTCCTTGATACCCGCAAACAGGACAATCAACTTTAGTTTTGGTGTTCATCGCGTAAGTCCCGTGATAATACTATGACTGGGTAATTCTTGATTTAACCAATGTTGTACATCTGGTTTTAATTCCCGCCATAAATGATCTACCTCATTACTATCACTACTGATGGCTGCATTTAACATCCGAGAGAGTTTGTCAGACATGGCATTAGCTTGAGTAGGGGCAACGGCTTTGGCTTGTTGGATAGCGAGAATACAACCTTGTACTAACTGGACTTCATCAGGTAAATTGCGAATTTCTCTTCTGGTTTCTTGACTGTGATCCTCCATGGAGGAGATATTATTAGTATTAATAGCAAATTGTAATTCTTGACTCAAGTTTTGTAATCGTTCTGGCTGAAGTTCAGGAATCATATTCTAATTCTTGATAGATTTTCTCATCTACCTGCCCCCTTGAAAAATTACAACTCACTTTGACAAAGGGATTATTTTTTAACCGACATTCCACACTTCATAATGTAGTATGAGCTTTTTCAACAATTATTCTTAATAAGTGTCAAAAGCTTATGTATTAAAACTTAAAATATTTGATAAAATATGTATTTTTAAAGACAATAAAAAATAAAATCAAGGAAATATTCGCATATTACAAAATGAAGTGCGGAATATGGGATTTAATTATTAATGAGAACTTAACTAAAAATCCGTCAACCAGTTCTAACCCTTGAGTAACCAAACCCGATAAAAATGGTCGGGTATGTTTGACGTGGATTTTGCCTTGTGCTAGTATCATTCCAAAGTTGACGGATACCCAGGGAACGCAAAATTATGACTCAGGCGATTACAAACCTCAACCAAGCGAACACTTCTATTCTCAAGGCTTTGAAGTGTAAAGAATGTGGAGCAGAATACGAACTTAAAGCCACTCATGTATGTGAATTGTGTTTTGGACCGTTGGAAGTCAAATATGATTACAATGTGCTGCGGAGTTTAGTTAGTCGAGAAACTATTGAAGCTGGTCCCAATTCTATCTGGCGCTATCGTCACTTTTTACCAGTTGCTACAGATAATTATATAGATGTGGGAACAGGAATGACTCCCTTGGTGCGTTCCCACCGTCTTGCCCGTCGCCTGGGTCTAAATAAACTTTATATTAAAAATGATGCCGTCAATATGCCCACCCTGAGCTTTAAGGATCGGGTGGTGTCAGTTGCCCTCAGTAGAGCGAGAGAATTGGGTTTTACGACTGTTTCTTGTGCTAGTACAGGTAATTTAGCAAATTCTACCGCAGCGATCGCAGCCTACGCTGGTTTAGATTGCTGTGTATTTATCCCTTCTGACTTAGAAGCTGGTAAAGTCATCGGTAGCTTGATTTATAGTCCTACCCTGATGTCAGTCAAAGGCAACTATGATCAAGTTAATCGTCTTTGCTCAGAAGTTGCCAATACCCACGGTTGGGGTTTTGTGAATATTAACCTGCGTCCTTACTACTCTGAAGGTTCTAAGACATTAGCCTTTGAAGTTGCAGAACAACTAGGTTGGCAATTACCAGATCATATAGTTGCCCCTTTGGCTTCTGGTTCTCTGTTTACCAAAATTTATAAAGGTTTCCAAGAATTTGTCGAAGTTGGTTTAGTAGAAGGTAAAGATGTCCGTTTTAGTGGTGCTCAAGCGGAAGGTTGTTCCCCCATTGCGGCAGCTTTTAAAGAAGGTAGAGACTTTATTCAACCAGTTAAACCCAATACAATTGCCAAATCAATTGCGATTGGCAATCCCGCAGACGGCGTATATGCTGTAGAAATAGCAAACAAAACCAACGGTAATATTGAATCAGTTAATGATGCCGAAATTATCGAAGGTATCAAACTATTAGCAGAAACCGAAGGTATCTTTACCGAAACCGCAGGTGGTACAACCGTTGCTGTTCTTAAAAAATTAGTAGAAGCTGGCAAAATTGATCCAGATGAAACTACAGTGGTTTATATCACTGGTAATGGTTTGAAAACCCAGGAAGCAATTCAAGGCTACATTGGCGAACCTTTAACTATTGATGCTAAACTAGACAGCTTTGAACGGGCTTTAGAAAGATCCCGCACACTTGACCGCTTAGAATGGCAAGAAGTTACAGTTTAATCCTGTCACTACTAATTAATTGTAGGGGTTTAGCACTGCTAAACCCCTACCAACCAAATCACTCACTAACAATTAACGTTTAAACAATGGCTGTCAAAGTTTTAGTTCCCACAGTTCTACAAAAGTTTACAGAAAATCAAGCTGTCTTAGAATGTAGTGGTAGTAATATTTCTGAATTGTTTGATTACTTAGAAACAAGCTATCCTGCTATTAAGGGGCGTTTGCGGAAGCCAGACGGAGAGCCTTTACGGTTCTTAAATTTCTATGTCAACAGCGAAGATATTCGATTTTTACAAAATACAGAAACACCACTTGAGGATAAAGATGAAGTGAGTATTGTTCCCGCTGTTGCAGGTGGTTGAAACATCTCTGGAGGGTATGGGATTTTAAAAGTCCCAAATTACCCATTACCCATTTTATCCAACATACTTCGTGAAAAGTTACTATTTAAACGATTTTATCCGAATGATAGTCCAAGCTGCACAGAATCATGAAACTTATTAATTCATCCGTCTTTATCTGCGCTAATCTGCGTTAATCTGCGGTTAATTACTCTTAAAATCTTATTTTATATCTAAATAGCTGTAGCTATGCTCTGGTATGTCAAAATAAAAATAACTGACTACCCCAAAATGAGCAATGGCAGAAGAAACTAATCAAAATCAAGCGGGAGATGTAGCTTCTAATCCTGCTGCAACCGCCCCAGAAAAGCCCCCAGCAGAGACTAAAGCTGCAAAAAAGGAAAAACCCCCAGCATTGGAAGATAAGCCTTTTGAAGAGTTTATGCAGCAGCATTACCTCCCAGCGTTGCAAGAGGCAATTACTAAAGAAGGTGTGCCAGATGTAAAGCTGACTTTTGCCAAGCAGAAATATTCTATTATTGGTTTTAATTCAGCGGAAGAATGTTGGCAAGTTATTGGTTCTTGGCAAGGGGGACAACGCCAGTTTAACGTATATTTTCCCGATGAAAATATTCAAGGTAAAAAGGGATTTTCCTGTAATGAAGGTAAAAAACCCAGTACCTTGGAATCATTTCTAATTGATGAGCGCAAAACTACCCTAGAATTGTTGGTATCTCGGCTAGTGTACCGCTTAAATGGACAAAAGTGGCTAGGTAGAAATTAGAACTTTACAATTCATCGAAATAATAAGTAACGACTCCAGAAATGGGGTCGTTACCTATTCTGAGATGATCTGATTGCAGCATTTCTCTGAGTATAGTTTCCACTTCCACAATACCAGATCCGGTAGCCCTAACACCTTGAATTACAGTTAAACTACCACCATTAGCCTCTGCGGCTTCTATCAGTTTAACAATCAGTGGTTTATCAGTTGGTTTCTGGACTTGGGAAATAAATATCCGTTCATTCATGGGTATACCCAGAGGTGATAAACCTGCTTTTAACCGCAAATTCTGCTCATATTCGTCAACCATATTCGGTATGATTAATAAATCATAGATTTGCCCCATGTAAAATAAACCGCAGGTAAATAGCCATAATAAACCAGTAGCGGTTTTGCCATTATATAACCGATGTAAACCGTTTATTCCCAAAAAACCAGCCCCACATAAGAGGTAAGAGACAAGAAGACGGTCTTTATTTTCGTTATTTTTTATGCTCATCTTATTTTATGTCCATCTAGGATTTACTGAGTTAAGAATCTACATTTCCATTAACTACCCCTTGTCAGCCTTCGATTCCCCAATTAACGATTGCATTTTTAATTCTAACCATGATTTACCTTTCTCCCGAACTTCAAGCTAGACTTTCCACTCCTTTAAAAATTGGCTCATTTGAGGTTAAAAGCCGGGTTTTACAGTCTCCTTTATCGGGGGTGACAGATATGGTGTTTCGGCGTTTAGTGCGTCGTTATGCACCAGAATCCATGCTGTATACAGAAATGGTAAATGCTACCGGTTTACACTATGTTAACCAATTACCAATCATTATGGAAGTAGATCCTAATGAACGTCCAATTAGTATTCAATTATTTGATTGTCGTCCCGATTTTCTCGCAGAAGCAGCCATAAAAGCAGTGGCTGAAGGTGCGGATACGATTGATATTAATATGGGATGTCCTGTTAATAAAATTACTAAAAATGGTGGTGGTTCTTCTTTATTACGTCAACCAGAAATTGCGGAAGCAATTGTGCGAGAAGTTGTCAAAGCTGTAGATGTTCCCGTGACGGTGAAAACCCGCATTGGTTGGAATGATCATGAAATTACTATTCTTGATTTTGCGAAAAGAATGGAAGACGCGGGAGCAAAAATGATTACTGTGCATGGACGGACTCGCGCTCAAGGTTACAATGGTAATGCGCGGTGGGAATGGATAAAAAAAGTCAAGGAAATTTTATCAATTCCTGTAATTGGTAATGGGGATATTTTCTCTGTGGAAGCTGCGGTAAAATGTTTAGAACAAACTGGCGCAGATGGGGTAATGTGTTCTCGTGGAACTTTAGGTTATCCGTTTTTAGTTGGTGAGGTTGATCATTTCTTAAAAACTGGAGAATTATTACCACAACCTAACCCCATTCAACGTTTAGAATGTGCCAGAGAACATCTTTTTGCTTTATGGGAATATAAAGGAGATAGGGGAGTCCGTCAAGCTCGGAAACACATGACTTGGTATGCTAAAGGTTTTGCTGGTGCTGCTGATTTACGGGGTAAATTAAGTTTAATGGAAACTGTTCAACAAGGTTTAGATTTGATTGACGGTGCAATAGAAAAATTAGCTCATGGTTATGAAATTGAGGAAGAAGTACCAGCTATTATTGCACTTTAGCATTGATTTCTAGGTTAGGTTAAGCGATAGGTTAACACAAGCTAAGGGACTTCCAAATAAAAAAATACTCAACCACCTAACGCAAAAATCTCTCAAACCCTTATTCCTCTGTGTCCTCTGCGCCTCTGTGGTTCGTTAATCAGGATAATTTATTTCTTGGAAGTCCCTAAGTAGGTTGGCGTTGAAAATTGTCGTTATGGCAAAGCAAAAGGCAAGAGGCAAGAGTGAAGAGGGTTTAGGCGATTTTACATTTCTTTACACAGTTTGGTTTTATTGTGTTCACCTACTTAAGTGCGATCGCTAATTCCTCAAACTCCCATTTTTCATAATAAACCCCGATAACGAATAAAAATCAAAATCACAGCCCAAGAACCTAATGCCACTTTAACAGCAACTAAGATATTTAATATTGGCAAAATTCCGCCACTAAAAAGCATTCCTAACTCACCGTGTGGTAACTCAAATCCCGACAAAGTTATCACTGATAAAACAATAAAGACTAACACCGAAATCTTTTCCCACATAGCCGCGTGCCAACGTTGGTAAATGTCCTGCATCCATTGGTATGATGAGGTAATTGCTATTAGTCCGATTGCTGTTCCTCCAGCCACTCCAGCCGCAAAACCACCCCCCGGACTCAAATGTCCCCTAATTGCTAATTCAATGCCCACTAATGCCGCAATTGTCGCCCCTAGACGAGCTAATATTATTGATGGTTGATCTTTAAATTGATAGATGCTGCAAGATGGTTTTTCATTAGCTAATAAAAAATTAGCTCCGAGAATGGCAATAGTGAAGACAATAACTTCAAAGATTGTATCATATAGCCGATTTCTGAAAATAATCCCTGATACTGCATTGGGAACACCACTTTCTTTAACCACTGTTTCCACAATGGAAATATCTGGTAAATTTAGTTCTGAATTAGGCATAATCAGCATTTTCACAAATAAAGCTATTCCGGCTAAAATGTAAACTAATTTCATAAATTTTGCGCTCCTGAATCTAAAATATTGAAATATTGTAAAGTTGTTTTTGGTGATGAAAGTTTACTTTTCATAATCTTATAGATGCGTTCCACTCTAATTACAGTTTGGTATGTTTCCTGTTCTTGCTCACTTTTTTCTAATTGCACACAACTAGCATGAATTTCTTTTTCTATTAATGCCTGTTGTAAGGTTTCTTTAGTAGGATAAGGTACGAGTTCTAGACGTAAATAATGTTCATTAAAAATGCTGCGGAAATCGTTTATCAGTTGTTGAAAATTGCTATCCTGATTTTTTTCTATTGACTGATTTTCCATGACACCAAGACGTAAAACTAAAGATGAACGAACTGCGATCGCATACAAAGTAATTGATAACATCGTTCCCATTAATGCTTCTGTTAAAGCCACATCTGCTGCACCTAAAACTGCATCTACCATTGCTGCAACTGCACCGAGTACCCCACGAAGTATTAAGGCATGATAGGGGTTAGTTTGAGTTACTAACATCCCCGCAGTTAAAGGTAATAAAGCAATGATTAAATAGAGATAAGTATCATTCATGTTTTTCCTCTTCTGTTGAACAATATGCTAATACATAACCCAGCATAGTATTCCAAATTGCTAAGGAAATAATGCCAAGAACAAGTAATGGCCATTCATTGGGTATTTTCAGTAATAGTCCGACAATAATCATCATTGAACCTAAAGTATCCGCAACAGAAAGTCCATGTAATTTGAATAATACTGATCTGTTGCTGACTAAATGAGAAGTTCCCCAAAACCAGAAAAATATGCCAATACCTATGCAGGTATAACTAAGAAAGTTGATCATACTTCACCTAATCTTCTGAGTATATGTGCTAATAACATTAATCCGGCATTTCCTACTGTCAAAATAATCGCTGCAACTACACCAATCATCCAATCATCGCGCAAAACCGAAACTACGAGAATCATGATAGCCACTTTACTGGAAATGCTGCCAAATGCTAACATCAACTGCCAAGTATCATCTGTTTTCCAGGCTTCATAGATGGGAATTAGTAAAGGTATCCAAATTGTTGTATGAATGGGTTTATTTTGCAGTTCTTTAAAGTTGCGACTGGGTAAAGAACCAGCAATCAAAAATAAAGATGATTTGACTAATCCATGGGTGAGGGCATAAAATCCACCTACACCCGGTGCAGCGAGAATCCAGCCTAACTGGGAAATAGTGCTAAATGCTAACAGGCGCTTGGTATCCTTTTCAAAGACAGCATAGGATACACCCATTAAAGCTGTTCCCACACCAAAAATTCTGACTATAATATCAATTTCTTCGGAAACTAATGCACAACGTAATAAAGGCAAAACACTGGCTTTAACGACAATTCCTGACATCAATGCGGAAACTGGGGTTTCTGATTCAGAATGAGTTAAAGGTAGCCATAATCCCGATACGAAAATTCCAGCTTTGATGAATAATCCCAGAAAAATTAGTGCTAGTGCTTCCGGGGGTGATCCTTTTAACCCGGCAAAATTAAAGGAATGATGTGTTTGATAAACTAATACTGCACCTACTAGATAAAATAACATTGCAGTATTGCTAACAAAGAGATACCGTAAACCTACCCAAATTGAGCGATCGCTACGGGGATAAGCAATCAACAGAAAAGCCGCAATACCGCTGACCTCTAAAGCCACATATAAACTAATGAAATCGGCACAGATAAAGGCAGCATTGAGGCTACCATGCACAATAATCATCTGGGCATAGAAAAAAGCCGTTTTATCACTGCGCCAGCAGTAGAGGGCAACAGCAGCCGTTACCAGGGCATTTGTGAAAATAAAATAACCACTTAACTCGTCGGCTACTAAGGTAATACCGAAACTATCCAGTAAATTCAGGGTGATAGGTGATGGTTCAAGAAATAGCTGCAACCCATAAGCAGCAGAAGCAATAGTCCCCCACAATGTCAAATGTCGGTTCAGTTTGGGGACTAGAAAAATGATGAACCCTAGAAAAAATGGGGTAGCAATCCAAGCTAGTGTAATGGTATTCATGGTGTATTATTTTTTTCAATCTCGTTGCTTTCCAATGTGGGGTTATCCCGTGCTAATTTCATCACACCAACCAGCATCAAAGCCTGAATGGAAAACCCGATAACTATCGCTGTTAATATCACTGCTTGGGGAACTGGATCGGCATAAGCAATGTTTTTTACATCGGAAATAATGGGAGTAAATAAGCCTTGTCGTGATGCAATTAGTACATAAAATGCAATCACACCTGTACTCATCACATCCATAGAGACAATTTTCATTACCAGGTTTTTTTTGAGGATGATGCCAAAAAAACCACACAATATTGTTATCAGTACGCACGCTTCTAACACGGGAGTTATTTAATTTTATGATAAAGTGCTGATTTAATATAAGCACGAATTTCTAGTGCTAAGTTAATCTTGACACTAAAATATTCTGATGATTATCATAGGTATATCTAATGATTTATGTTTTCTTTACTTTTAAAATATCTGTTGAGATAAATTTATCCTTTCACAACTTTTAAAGTTTGCAAAGTTTCATCTGCACAACCGGTAATAAAACCACCCATTTTTTGAATTTCTTGCAAATATTCTAAGGCTGATTTTGTAATTAGTTCTCCTGGCATTAATACGGGAATTCCTGGAGGATAAGGACAAATAATTTCTGCACAAATCCGTTCTAGGGTTTTCTCGAAAGGTAAGATCTCACTATCAGCAAAAAAGGCCTCACGGGGAGAAATGCACATAGAAGGAGCGATTATAGTATCTTTTTTAGATTTACAGATTTTTTCCCGATTTGTCAAGTGGGGAATTTGGGTAAGATTATTTAAGGTTTGTACTAATGTTTCAATATCAGTTTTTGTGTTTCCTAGGCTAATAATAAATGTGAGATTTTGTAAAGATGAAAATTCTGGGGTTACTCCCATGGCATTAATAATATCTTCAGCAGTAAAACCTGTTAAACCTAACTGAGAAACATTAACGGTTAACCGGGTTTTATCTAAATCTATAAAGCCGTTATTTTTTATATGATTTTGAGGTATTTGTAAAACCGATAAACTAGGAATTTTGTTGATTTTATCAATTGCTTCTTTCGCTAATTCCAAAGTTTGAAACATCAGCTTTTCTCCATGTATTGCCATTTGCTGACGCGCGGCATCTAGAGAAGCTAAAAGGATAAAACTAGGACTGGTAGATTGAACTAATTGCAAAGCTTTATTCACTCTATCAATATCAATTCTTTGACCTTGAATATGTAACATTGATGCTTGTGTCATTGCCCCCAATGTTTTATGAATTGATTGTACTGTTAAATCTGCACCTGCGGTTAAAGCAGAAATTGGTAATTCTGGGTGAAAATGAAAATGTGCGCCATGGGCTTCGTCTACAATTAAGGGAATATTATATTGGTGGGTAAGGTTTACCAATGCTGGCAAATTCCCACAAACACCGTAATAATTAGGATAAACTATCAGCACTGCTTTTGTATCTGGATGTTTTGCTAATGCTGCTTTTAATGCTTCTGGTGTAACGCTATATGCAATATCTAAATCTTCGTCATATTCAGGATTTATAAAAATAGGAATTGCCCCAGAAAAAATTAACCCAGAAATCACAGAAGAGTGGACATTTCGCGGCAGAATAATTTTATCTCCTGTTCTACAAGTAGCGAGAATTGCGGCTTCAATTCCGCAGGTAGAACCATTAACTAAAAACCATGTTTTCTCTGCACCAAAAGCTTCTGCTGCTAGTTCTTGTGCTGCGAGAATTACGCTTTGAGGTGTGAATAAATTATCTAATTCTGCTAATTCTGTTAAGTCAGCACGAAAGACATCTTTTCCGATTAAATCGGTTAAAAGTGGGGAAATTCCCGCACCGCGTTTATGTCCTGGAGTGTAAAATGGGGCGTGAGGACGGGTTGTGCAGGCTTTTAAGGCATCTATCAGGGGGGTTTGTTTTTGATTGAGCATTTTTGGGGGAAAAGAAGCTTTTCTAAATTATCTAATTTTGCTGTAAGGTGGTCAAATATATTGTGAGTAGTTAGCATGAAAATTGTTCAAGAAGTTACTTTAATTAGTGTTGGGAGTTTTGAGGAATCAACTGATTGGTCAATTATTCGCACTGAAATTCGTGATGCTATCTCTCTTATAGTCCATCCTCCTGGTACATCCAGCTTTACAATTAATCCCACAAAACATGCTAATGGTGTCAAGCCAATTAAACAAGCTTGCATGATTGCATTGAAAAATCAGTTTGGCTGGAAATTGGAAACTTCAATTAACTATGCAACTAAATCACCAGGAAAGATAGACGCAACAAAAATGATTGACAATTATCTTTTCGCTCTTGAGTGGGAAACTGGTAATATTTCCTCAAGTCATCGAGCAGTTAATAAAATGGTTCTTGGATTACTACGTGGTGTTTTTCTAGGTGCTGCTTTGGTACTCCCCAGCAGAAAAATTTACCCTTACCTAACAGATAGAATTGGTAACTATGAAGAATTAGAACCATATTTTGATGTTTGGAAAGCAGTTCAAATTCAAGAAGGATTTTTGGCAATCTTTGTAATTGAACATGATTATCTAGATAGCAACGTACCAACACTTACTAAAGGCACAGATGGACGTGCATTAGTATAAAATTACTCTTATGTTAAAAAAGGAATTGAAAGTTGTGCAGTAGTTGTTTTGCGTTGCTTAAATTTCTTTTTTCCCCTCGCTGATTCCCATTCTTCAATAATCCCTTTATCCAAATCAGTTAATCTTTCTATTGCTGAATCTATATCCCCAATTTCCGAACCAATCCAATAACGTTTTAGTTTTTCCGCTGCATAAAATGTAGTACCAGAACCTCCAAATGGATCAACTACAATTTGTCCTGGATTAGATGCCATTGCAATAATTCTCTCTAACATAATAGGAGCAAGTTCATTTGCAACTCTTTTTTTATGCTGACGATGACGAACTGGTGGAATATCAGTCCAGATTTCTTCTATTAATGTCCATAAAGTTTCACTAGAATCAGCATCAGAAGTATCTTCCCAAACATCTTCTGGTGCTTCCCAAACATCCATTAAGTTAATACCTTTTTCATTAAGTTTTTTGCGATGTCCACCATAATCACGAATTTCTCCACCGCAATGCCGACATACTTGAATAGGTGTGTAAACTTTGTTGAAAACTGCTGGTTCCCCTTTAGTATAATAGAGTAGTCCATAGTGAGCAGGAGACATTTTTTTACCTCTGGGAAAAGCTTTCGGCATTCTGCAAGCAATCCAATGTCGAAAACACATTCCTTGTTGATTCAAATATGCACCATATTCTATACACCATTTAGGCAAGTTAAATATAAATAAACTACCACCATTTTTCAGGACTCGAATACTTTCATTAAGCCACTGTTGGGACCATATTAAATATTTATCTGCTGCTAAATTATCGTTGACACCTTCACCATATTCTTTACCAAGATTAAAAGGTGGGTCTGCAAATACCATATCTACAGACTCATTAGGTAATGCTGATAGAAGTTTCAGACAGTCTCCCTGATAGAGAATTCCATACTCACTCTTGTAAACCTGCTGCAATTTTTGTTGAGTTGCAAAATCAGTAGTAATCAATTGGAAAGGAAGCATTAATTTTACCTTGACTATATTAATTAGGACTTACGCATTGACAGGAAATACCAAATAGGGGGTATGACTTTCAGGGATTTAAACCCGATTTTTCGATGATTTTTTAGCGATCGCTATTTATCTAGACTTCATCCGCAAAGCCTGAAA
>Ga0208858_1000061_pt1 | contig 27076 bp, 18 predicted proteins | sample LakMenEpi16Nov12_FD_150704 | JGI IMG/M metagenome (GOLD analysis project Ga0208858, IMG submission 150704) | Freshwater microbial communities from Lake Mendota, WI - 16NOV2012 deep hole epilimnion (SPAdes) | ecosystem: Environmental > Aquatic > Freshwater > Lake > Epilimnion/Euphotic zone ...
TTTTGTTAAAGTCCGTTGATATTTAGCTCGCCAACCTTCCATCATCATAAAATGGCGAAAAGTCCGTTTCAGGTATGGCATAGGTTCATACAAATTCCAAAAAGCATCAATAAACTCCTCCGCAATTTCCGACATTGGCCGAGTGGGAACAAAATTCATTAAGGCTTTTTGAGAACCCATAAATTCACCCAAACCATCCCTTAACCGTCCTTCTTTTTGCAAGCGAGTCCACATAGCTGTATTCGGTAATGCTTGCAATAAGTTAAGATGAGCTTGGGGAATACAAGTTGCTTCCACAAACTCTTGAATCCGTTTACCTGCGCCTGGTTTTTCACCATCAAATCCTAAGATAAAACCAGACATAATTTGTAATCCGGCTTTAGTAATTTTATTGCAGGATTCAACTAGGGAACTACGAGTATTTTGTGGTTTATTAATTCCTACTAAACTGTCTACATCAGGGGTTTCAATCCCCATAAATACCTGGACAAAACCAGCTTTTACCATTAATTCTAGTAACTCATCATCTTCAGCTAAATTCAAAGAAGCTTCTGTTAATAAAGCAAAAGGATAATTACGTTCTTCCATCCAGGGAATTAATGCCCTTAAAAAGACTTTAGCATTGCGTTTATTGCCAATAAAGTTATCATCAACAATAAACACATAACGCCACCAACCCATCTTATATAAAACTTCTAATTCCGCCAGAATTTGCTCAGGTGTTTTTGTGCGGGGCTTGCGGCCAAAAAGGGTAATAATATCGCAAAATTCACATTGGAATGGACAACCACGGGAAAATTGCACCGTCATTGCTATATAAGCATCTAAATCTAATAAATCAAACCGAGGTGAGGGAGTTGTGGTGACATCTGGTTTTTCTGTGGCGCGGAAAATCCCCTTTTCTTCTCCCTTTTCTAAAGCTTCTACAAACATGGGAAGAGTGATTTCCCCTTCATCTAAAATTAAATAATCTGCGCCTGCTTCGAGGACAAATTCTGGTACAGATGTGGCAAATGGTCCCCCCACTGCGACTTTTTTACCTAACTTTTTGCCTTTTCTAATTAAGTCGCCAAAATCCTGTTTTTGGATAATCATTGCAGAGATGATGACTATATCGCACCATTCCCAATCTGCATCTGTTTCTAGACGGACATTGCGATCGCTCAATCTGAATTCCCAATCACTCGGTAACATCGCTGCAACAGTGATTAAACCTAATGGGGGATTCGTAGCACGTAACCCAGCTAAATCAATGGTTTCCTGATAAGACCAGAATGAATTAGGCATTATCGGCCAGATTAATAAAGCTTTCATTAAGCATATTCCCCTGAGTTGTGTTTTGATCAAAACCTATTTAGTCTGAAGTATAAAAGTTAGGTTAGTTGGTTTTTATCTCTCTGGAGGTACAGATTTTTTTAGTTTTATATTTAAGCAACAAAACAGATAATATAAGAGAATAAAGATAACTGAAAAATGATAAGTAGTTTAAAAATTCTCAATCACTACTATATGCAAATAATTACTAATTAGCAAGAATTAATTGCTACCAAAAATCAAATCAATTCGATTTTAGATCAAAGAAATATTACACAAGATGATAGGGACATAGTTTTAGATATTCTTAATGGTAAACGCCAATTAACAGCAAACCAAATTCAAGATTTAGCTGTTTTTTCTCAAATTGATCCTACTTATTTAGTTGCATAACTGAGTTTTACACTTACCGGGTAATTCTATAAACTTCTGGCAAAAGTCGAGAAAAGAGAAAAGATACTTTTCATTAACCTCATCACTAATCCCCAATCACTACTAAAATGAGTCTTGTAACCGCCCCATTTACAAAGCGGGGAAGAGGAGATAAATAACGGATAATTATGGGTAAGCAGCGCGTTCTGTCGGGAGTTCAACCAACTGGTAATTTACACTTAGGTAACTATTTAGGTGCGATTCGCAACTGGGTAGAAATTCAAGACCAGTATGAAAATTTCTTTTGTGTGGTAGATTTACACGCCATCACTGTACCGCATAATCCCGCCACTTTGGCGGCTGATACTTACAATATTGCTGCATTATATTTAGCCTGTGGCATTGATTTACAGCATTCTCACATCTTTGTTCAGTCTCACGTTTCCGCACACAGTGAACTGACTTGGTTGCTAAATTGCATTACCCCTCTGAACTGGTTGCAAGATATGATCCAGTTTAAGGAAAAAGCCGTTAAACAAGGGGAAAATGTCGGTGTTGGTTTGTTAGATTATCCTGTGCTAATGTCGGCAGATATTCTCCTTTATCAAGCTGATAAAGTGCCAGTAGGTGAAGATCAAAAGCAACATTTAGAACTAACGCGAGATATCGTCAATAGGTTTAATCACCAATTTGCGAAAAAAGCACCTATATTAAAATTACCAGATCCTTTAATTAGAAAGGAAGGTGCAAGGGTGATGAGTTTGACAGATGGAACCCGGAAAATGTCAAAATCAGATCCTTCAGAATTAAGTCGGATTAATATTTTAGACTCACCAGAGGAGATTACTAAGAAGATTAAACGCTGTAAAACTGATTTAGTGAGGGGTTTAACCTTTGATGATTCAGAACGCCCAGAATGTCATAATTTATTAACTCTGTATACCCTACTGGCTGGAAAAACCAAGGAAGAGGTAGCGGTTGAATGTGCAGATATGGGTTGGGGACAATTCAAACCTTTATTGACAGAAACGGCGATTTGTGCTTTACAGCCAATTCAAAATAAATATCAGGAGGTAATGGCGGATAAAGGCTATTTGGAGTCAGTGTTGCGAGATGGTGGCGAGAAAGCCAGAGCGATCGCTAATCAAACTTTAGCAGATGTTAAAGCTGTTTTGGGTTTCACTGTTCCTCTTTAAGGTTTAAGCTTTTAGGTGTCTGATGTTTTACCTTATTAGCAAACCGAAATTATAATGTTATGCCGGATACCCATAGCTTTAGTGCTTTTAATAACTTCCGTAAAGCCGCCCTTGCAGGTGAATTTTTAATTACCGCCGAAGTTGCACCTCCCAAGGGAGGAGATCCAGTCCATATGATTTCAATGGCGGCGACTCTTAAGGGAAGGGTTCATGCTGTCAATATTACTGATGGTAGCCGTGCCGTAATGCGGATGTCTTCGTTGGTAGCCTCGGTAATTTTATTGCAAAGTGGGATTGAGCCGATTTGTCAGTTTGCTTGCCGCGATCGGAATAGAATCGGATTACAAGCGGATTTAATGGGCGCTCATGCTTTGGGTATCCGCAACATTTTAGCTTTAACTGGCGACCCTGTAAAAGCAGGAGATCATCCTCAAGCAAAAGCCGTTTTTGATTTAGAAGCTGTGCGGTTATTGCAGTTAATTAGAAACATGAATCAGGGCTTTGATTTTAATGAGAAACCTCTCACTGATGGCGCATTAGATTTATTTGCCGGTGCAGCGGTAGATCCTCAATCTCAAAGTTGGTCAGGTTTACAAAGTCGGTTTGAAAAGAAGATAGTAGCCGGGGCGCAATTTTTTCAAAGTCAATTAATTACTGATTTTAAAATATTAGAAAAGTTCATGGATAAAATTGCTGTAGGTTACAATAAACCAATTTTGGCGGGAATTTTTCTGTTGAAATCGGCAAAGAATGCCCAGTTTATTAATAAAGCTGTTCCCGGTGTGAATATTCCTGAACACATTATTGAGAGGTTAGCAAAAGCGAAACATCCTCTCGAAGAAGGAATGAAAATTGCCGCCGAACAAGTGCAGATTGCGCGAGGATTGTGTCAGGGTGTGCATCTAATGGCGGTAAAGCGGGAAGATTTGATTGCACCGATTTTGGATTTAGCGGGGGTCGAAAAGGTTAGTTAGCCTATAGGGGTAATTCATGAATTACCCCTACTAAATTAGGATGATCAAATTTAGCTGCGTAACAGCTTACAGTTTTGAAAACCAGCAAATTCAGTTTTTTCCAAACATTGAGAACGCAAAACATTGATGAAAACGTAAATTACCTTTCTCCTTTTGTAGTCATTGATAACTTCCCATTTATCCTCCAATACCATGCAAATATATTGCAGTCAACAACACATAAATAATGGTAGTCATCGTTTTTGTACTCATTGCGGTGAAGCATTACCTTTGAGTGTGGGACAAGTTATTGATAATCGTTATGAAATTGCGCGAATATTGGGACAAGGTGGTTTTGGCCGCAGTTATTTAGCGATTGATCGGCAAAAATCTCGTAAAACCTGCGTTTTAAAGGAATTTGCCCCCAATATTGTCAAACCGCAGGAGTTAGAAAAAGCAAAGGAACTGTTTGAACGAGAAGCAAATGTCCTGAAAAAAATCCAACATCCCCAAATTCCACGTTTTCACGCTTCTTTTCAGGCAAAAATTGGGACTAAGGATTTTTTCTTTTTGGTGCAAGATTATATTGAGGGTGATAATTATGACCAATTATTTACAAAGCGTCAAAGTCAGGGAAAGTCTTTTAGTGAAGAGGAGGTTATTAATTTACTACACAATATTCTCCCAATTTTGACTTATATTCATTCTCTAGATATAGTTCACCGCGACATTTCCCCGGATAATTTGATTTTACGTCAAAGTGATAATTTACCTGTGTTGATTGATTTTGGTGGTGTCAAACAGTTACCAGCTGATCAGGGTTTTTGGCGGACACAATTGGCTGTAAATGCAACTTTATTAGGTAAAAAGGGATACGCACCTGAAGAACAGTTACTTCAGGGAAAAGTCTATAAAAGCAGTGATTTTTATTCTCTAGCAGTGACGGCTTTAGTATTGATCACGGGGAAAGAACCAAATTTACTTTATGATAGCTATAATGGCGTTTGGTTTTGGGGTCAGGAAATTAAGGTTAGCCCCAAATTAGAGGCTGTCTTCAAAAAGATGTTGGCATATAAACCGAGCGATCGCTATCAAAAAGCCGAACAAGTTATTAAAGATTTACCTTTACCATCTCTTTCATCTACACCACAGACTATGCAAACTCCTACCAATAATCCCCATCCTTATATTACTAAGTTAAAAACAGAGGTGGTAGCACCAGGTATAAAACGCGCTCGGACTCTTCATAGTGGTGTCCACAACAAAACGACATTATTTGTCCAGAAAATTCCGATGCCAATATGGTTGCGGCCTTTTACTGTTAGCTTTATTATGACTACGGGAATGTTGTTAACAGGCGCTGGTGTATTCGCTTTAGGAAATTTTGCAGTTAAGGGGATAACATCAATTACAGTTCCTCAAATTGAAGTTCCTCAAATTCCATCTATTAATAATTCTGGAAATGGGAATAATGGTAAACGCAGTATTCAGCAAATTTCCAGTCGTCTGCAAAAACTAGAAATTTCTGCGAATTTTTTTAATAATACAGTTAATGAAGTTTTCTATACCCAAAAACCAGAATTAAATAAACGTCAGTTAACTGAGAAACCGGCAGATGCTGCTTTGCGGGAACAATGGAATTATGTTGCAGATCAGTTGTTAAATAATATAGAAAAGGCTAATTTAAGTGAAACTGCTAGAAAGAAAATAGGTAGTTATAGTCAACAAGATTCTCAACGCTGGGAACAACTTGCTAAAGCTGGAAGATTGGGTAAGTATAAATCTTTCCAGGATTTACGCGCAGATACATATCAGACATTTGAACCATTGTTTCCTGGTCAAGAACGTGGGAAACTAAATCAAAAAACTTTTCTGCAAATTTGGTATGCGATCGCATCTGATAAAGTAGAGAATAAGTAATAGGTAATGGGTAATGGGTAATGGGTAATTTGTCAGAACTGACAACTAACAACTGACAACTGTACGGGCGAAGCATTTGGAGAACTATTTTTGGCAATGACCGATAATTTATCTTCCAAATGCTTCGCCCCTACTGACAACTGACAACTGTACGGGCGAAGCATTTGGAGAACTATTTTTTGGAATGACCGATAATTTATCTTCCAAATGCTTCGCCCCTACTAACAACTGACAACTGTACGGGCGAAGCATTTGGAGAACTATTTTTTGGAATGACCGATAATTTATCTTCCAAATGCTTCGCCCCTACTAAGTAAGTGGACGTTAAATAACCAAAATGTGTAACGATATGTAAATTCACCTCAATGCGTTATTGTGGTTGAGTTTTAGCCATTTCACAAAACGAAATATACTTTGATTTTTCTCCGCCTACCTACTTAACAACTGACAACTGTACGGGCGAAGCATTTGGAGAACTATTTTTTGGAATGACCGATAATTTATCTTCCAAATGCTTCGCCCCTACTAACAACTGACAACTGACCAATGACAATTGACCAATGACGAATATTTATTGTTCTCAAGGGCATCAAAATCCGTCTGGTAGTAGGTTTTGTCTCCAATGTGGAGACAAAATTGCTAATGTACCGACATCTGGAAATCAGGGGATTCAACCAGGGCAAACTTTAGGCGATCGCTATGTTATTATTCGACAAATTGGCCAAGGAGGATTTGGCAAAACTTATTTAGCGGAAGATATTAACCGCTTTCGAGAAGCTTGTGTTTTAAAAGAATTCTCTCCCCAAGTACAAACTCGTTATGTTCTTCAAAAAGCAGAAGAACTTTTTCAACGAGAAGCAAGTGTGCTTTATAAATTACAACATCCTCAAATTCCCAGGTTTCGGGAACTATTATGCCTTAATTTACAAGGGAAAGAAAGTCTTTTTTTAGTTCAAGATTATGTAGGTGGTGAAACTTATAATTCTTTGTTAAATAGTCGTAAAAAACAGGGTTTAAAATTTACAGAAGCAGAAATTTACCAGTTATTACAGCAAATTTTACCAGTATTGGCATATATTCACTCCCTTGGTGTTATTCATCGTGATATTTCTCCTGATAATTTAATGCTTCGTAGTAGTGATAAATTACCTGTGTTAATTGATTTTGGAGGTGTTAAACAAGTAGCCGCAACCGTCGCTTCTCAATATTACCAAACAGGGGCAATTGCCTCTCCTATCAATGGCACATTATTGGGAAAAATAGGATTTGCACCACCAGAACAAATGCAAACAGGTGTGGTGTCTACCAGCAGTGATTTATATGCTTTAGCTGTGACAATGTTAGTTTTACTGACAGGTAAACAGCCCCAAGAATTAATTGATACTTATAATTTTAGTTGGCAATGGCGGCGGGAAGTCAGTCTCAGTTCCGCATTTGGACAAATTATAGATAAAATGTTATCACCAGTTGCAAGCAATCGCTATCAAACAGCCCGTCAACTTCTCCAAGTCCTGAACCCTCAAAGTGTTAGCTATCAGCAAACTCAACCCCCCACATCTGCAACTGTTGCTGTTTCTTCTCCCAAAACCCCAACCCCAGTTCCTGAACCTGTAATTATTCCCACTCCTCCCCACCCAGGTATTTGGACAGGAACAAATGTTTTGATTCTCGTCTTTGTCTTGACTATTGGGAGTTATTTATATTGGCAAAAATTTAAAACCCCGACCAATAATTTACAGGGAAATAACTCGACAATTAGATCTAGTCCCAATCCCACGGAAATAATAAAACCCCAAATTAATTTTTCACCAGAGGAAAGACAACGCAAACAAAAATTGAGCGATAGCCGTGAAGAATTAGGTATCAATTATAAATTTTATGTTACACTCGTAAACCAACTTTTTCGGGACAAAAATCCCAATTTAAAAGGGCGTATTCTTAGCGATAGTCCAGAAGATGAAAATTTACGGGCAGAATGGGATAAAACCGCCGCTGAAGTTCTAGAAAAGCTATCTGCAATCACTTCTGACTCTCGCCGTCAACTGGGCAATTATACTGGGAATGAACGCGCAATCTGGAAATTGAAAATTAATAAAATCAACGTTGGTAGTCGGTCTTTATATGATTTAGGTGATGCAGCTTTTTTACATGAATTTCCTGAACAAAAGGGTAAAAGTTTTATTAAACAACCCATTGGACAAGTTTGGTACGCATTTGTCAATGATCAATTTAACGCTATTCTTGATAAAAGCATATTTGAAAAAATCGTCTTTCCTGAAGGTGCTACCGGGAAAACAGTGAATGGAAGTTTGCAACCAGGAAGAGGTAAAGTTTTTATTGCTGGACTAGCCAAAGATCAAAATATGGAAGTTAAGCTAGAAGCAAATTCAAAAGTTTTATTATCAATTTATTCTCCTTCTGGGAAAAACCCATTGCTAGAAGATTCTCAAAAACGGACGATATCTGCAACATTATCAGAAAAAGGATTTTATGAATTTGTTGTTGTTTCCACAGCCTCAGAACCGGTAGATTATCAACTGACTGTAACAGCAGAAAATCCACCAGAACCTGAACCCACAGAAACGCCCTCAGAAACCCCAACGGAAGAACCAATTCCGACGGAAACACCCACACCTGAAAGTAATTATTGACACTCTCAAGGCTAAAGCCCCTGAGTTTCCCACTTACCGCCAGATATTATAATTATAATTAGCGAGGTATCTCCACAGATTGAGGAAAATCAAGTGAGTTTATTAAAAGATCAGGTTGCAATTGTCACAGGTGCATCAAGAGGAATTGGCAGAGCGATCGCTATCCAACTAGCATCCCAAGGTGCAAAAGTAGTTGTTAACTACGCTAGTTCTAGCACCGCAGCAGATGAAGTAGTAGCAGAAATCACAGCAGCAGGAGGAGAAGCCATTGCCCTCCAAGCAGATGTTTCTCAAGAAAATCAAGTAGATACACTCATTAAAACCACCTTAGAAAAATTCCAGCGCGTGGATATCTTAGTCAACAATGCAGGTATTACCCGTGACACCCTGCTATTAAGAATGAAATTAGAAGAATGGCAAGCAGTCATAGACCTTAACTTAACTGGTGTATTTCTATGTACAAAAGTAGTCAGTAAAATTATGCTTAAACAACGTTCGGGGCGGATTATTAATATCGCTTCCGTCGCCGGACAAATGGGCAACCCTGGACAAGCCAACTACAGCGCAGCCAAAGCTGGAGTAATTGGCTTTACCAAAACCGTTGCCAAAGAACTTTCTTCCCGTGGCATCACTGTCAATGCCGTTGCCCCCGGTTTCATTACCACCGACATGACTAGTGATATCAAAGCCGAAGGCATCCTGCAATATATCCCCCTGGGGCGTTTTGGTAAACCAGAAGAAATTGCTGGCATGGTGCGCTTTTTAGCATCAGATCCTGCCGCAGCTTACATCACAGGGCAAGTATTTAACGTTGATGGCGGGATGGTGATGTAGTTTGTCAGTGGTTAGTGGTCAGTGGTTATACTAAATATGGTTGGGACATGGACTTTTGCAAAATTACAAAAAACTTGGATTTGTAGTAGTAGGGGTTTAGCAGTGATCATTGGTGTCAACTTAACGTAAATTGATCTCCCTTCAAGCCAGCCAGGGAATTTATTCCCTGTCTAAAAGCTAAATTCGGTTGAAACCCACTACTTTGGCATAAATAGGATAATTTTTGATTTTGAGTTAATCAGAGTGCGTTTTAACGCACTTTAGCTTTTAGACCGGAACTTAAGTTCCGGGCGGGAATGTTACAGCCAAACAAATAAGCTACTTGTACTGAGCAGTTCGACAAGCTCACTGTAACACTTGCCGAAGTATCCCTAGCCTAAGTTGACACCACTGCACTTACCCGAACTCAGACAGTTGTAAAGTTATTGAGTCCCAGAATTCCTGTTAATCCTGTAACTTCAATAATGGCATCAGTAGAAGCATTAAACCCTGCGGTTGCATCATTAATAGCCACAAAGGTTTTTTGTCCAAAACTGAATTGAGCCGCGAAATTTGACCCAAAGGCTGCGGCTGTTAATTTTGCTTCGATACCTGCTGTATCTAGAGTATTGACTGCTCCCACATTCACAAACCCGGCTCGTGCGGTAGAAACAAGGAATAAATCATTACCTGTGGTGGCGTTGAAGTCAGTAATCACATCAAAGTTAGCTAGGAGAGAATCCGTGAGGTTTTGGTAAACAAATTTGTCGCTGCCTAAACCACCCGTTAGAGTATCTTTACCACCCCCACTGGTGAGAAGATCATTATTTACACCACCAACGAGGAAATCATTACCACTAGTACCTGTCAAAGTCAGACTAGAGGGATTACCAATCACAGTAACATTAGAAAAATTGATTGTTGCTCCTGGATGAATTTGGAACAAATTCGCCAAATTAGTGGCAGTAATAAAGGTTTGATTAGCTCCTTGACCTTGAATAGTTACATCACCACCACGAGGTAAAATATCCAAATCTCCCGTTGCGGCAAAATTATCATCAGAGCCACCACCAAAGTTCAAATTATAGGTTTGTGCGCCCAAAATGATGGTATTATCTAAACCATTTTGATTTGCTTCTATCACAGCTTCCCGCAGAGACAATACACTATCACTAGCATTAACAACATCTTGATTTGTGGTGACATTAATATTAGTCGCTGTTGATTTATTGACAACTTTTAAGGTGAGTTTATTGTTAAACCACTGTGGTACAAACTGGAGAGTTGAGTTAATGTCTAACCCTGTAAAATTAAGGTTAGATAGGAAGCTCAAGGAATCGTAAGTTAAAACATCAAAGGTACTACCAAGGGTGGGAGTAAAGTTATTCAGTAGACTAACATTCAATGTTCCATCAAAAGTGGCAATTCCATTAATATCAACTTGATCAAAGTTAGTTCCTGCGGTAGTTCCCCCCAATTGAATATTGATGTTTGCACTATTGGTTTCGGTGTAGTTACTATTAATGGTTAAACGACCAAATTCGGTGTTACTTGCATGACGAGGATTGAGTAAACCGGAATTTGTCACCCCAACGTTAATACTGCCATTGCCTTCTATACTTCCACCATTAATATTCAAGGCATTGCTAAAGGTAACAGTGCCACCTTTGAGAATTAAATTTGCATTATTATGAGTGTAAGTGTTGACAAAATTTAGAGTTCCTGATTGGGCTTCAACCGTTCCTGTATTATTGAAAGCGACTCCAATAGTGCTTGTTCCTGTAGTGGTTTTTTTGAAAGTTCCAGAGTTGTTAAATGTGCCAATACTAAAAGTGGAATTACGAATTTCTCCTTTTTGCAATTCATAATTACCAGAATTATTGAGAATAGCACCATCATTGAAATATAAAAAACTGTCATTTTCAACGATAGTTCCCGTATTGTTGAGTTGAGTATTTAGATATTTGAAACCACCACCAAGTGTTAATGTCCCTATTTGAGTAATTGGACTTGCTGATGATAGAGTTCCATTATCCCAAAGAGTACCATTTAAGGTAGTTGCATTAACCCAGACGAAGTTGTTAGCCATGATAGATGCTCCTATGTTTTAGAGTTTTTTTGTTCAGGAATTGATTAACTAAATTAATTGATACTGAATTACTGAGATCACGAAGGTGAATCTATCCTGAATTATTCACCAACTTACCATTAAGTACGAAGGGTTACGGCTGCACTACGATTATATTGTGTGCCAAATGTATGCCAAATGTAGTATCGAATAGATTCCAGAAATTATCTAAACCAGCAAAGGCGCTCAGTTGATTGTATGTCAGCGTCAGGGCAGAGTTGAGTATGGTATTCATAGATTTGATTAGGGTATTAGTAGATGTTTGAGTGCCGTAGGATGTGTCACAATTGGTAACACTTTTTAGTTAAAGACTATATACGCACAAGTTTGACACAAATACTTACAAGTGTCAAACTCTATATCTATGCGACAAATTAGAATATTTTTTTAATTGGTAGTCACCAATGTCAATACTACTATCAATTGTTACAGTGAGCTTGTCGAACTGCTCAGTACAAGAACAAACCACCCCGGAACTTAAGTTCCGGTCTAAAAGCTAAAGTGCGTTAAAACGCACTCTAGTTAACTCAAAATCAAAAATTATCCTATTTTTGCTAAAATAGTCGGTTTTAACCGACTTTAGCTTTTAGACAGGGAATTTATTCCCTGGCTTGAATGGACTGCCAAACCTTATTCACGGATTATTCAACATTCTTCGCCAAACGGTAAACCCTAACAGCAAAATAATACCGACAGCAGTAGTCAGCATTACTGATAAACTCATACCCTGGACTTTCATAGCCAGCAAATTACAGCCTAAAGTAATAGACCAGAGGATAAAAGCCGCATTACGTTGGGATAGTCCCCAGGCTAACAAGCGATGATGGAGGTGGTCTTTACCTGGTGTACTCAAAGGATTTTTTCCTGCCATGAGCCGGCGCACAAACACTTGAGTAGTGTCAATAACTGGCAACAGCAGAAATAAAACTGTAGGTATTAGGGCATAGATTGTATTTAATTGGAGTTTACCTAAAATACTGGTTGCTGCTAAAACATAGCCAAAAAAGTATGCTCCAGCATCACCCATAATGATGTGTGAGGGGTAAAAATTATGGCGTAAAAAGCCCAGTGCTGCCCCTCCCAAAGCTGCCAAAACCAAAGTAGCAGCAGCGCGATTATCAAACTGGGCAGAAACACCTAACAAACTGATAGCAGTAATAAAGCTAATGCCACCAGCCAAACCATCCATGCCATCCATGAGGTTAATAGCATTGGTGATTCCCACCACCCACAGCACCGTTAACGCCATAGATAAGAGAGAATCAATGGGTGTACCAAAGGCAACTTGGATGCTAATCCCATTACCAACCAACAAAAGTGCAGTCGTTACTTGCGCCCATAACCGCACAGATGGAGGTAAGCCAAATTGGTCATCAATAAAGCCAACTAGAACTAAAATCGAACCACCGAGGAGAATCGTTAAAACCTGGGCTAAAACCCCTTGCAGTTCAATCGGTCGCAAGAGACTAGCTAAGACCAAAGCCGCAATAACACCCGCGTAGATTGCCAAACCTCCCGCATTAGGTAAAGGTTCTTGATTCAATCGTCGAGCGTTGGGTTGATCTGCCCAACCTACTTCTAAGGCAAATTTGCGAATTGTGGGAATTAACCGCCAGGTAACAATCAAAGCTAATATAAACGTAAATAATACAGCCAACCAGCCGGAGCCGCTAGGGTCAGCAATGCCAAGGGATTTAAGGGAGTTCGCTAAGTTCATTTGCTCCCAATATAATCATTAGTTTTATGGTCAAACATAAGTATCAACTGTTAATATTAATCAATTTTGGGATTTTGATTGTTAATCTAAATTGGGGAAAGGGATTAGCACTCTTGGTCAGTGAGTGCTAAATTGTCTAATGGAAGCAATAGAAAAATAAAACATGACTAAGATTATTGCATTTAATGAAGAATCACGACGGGCTTTAGAAAGAGGTATTAACGCACTGGCAGATGCAGTGAAAATAACTTTAGGTCCAAGAGGTCGTAACGTCCTATTAGAGAAAAAATTTGGTGTTCCCCAAATTGTTAACGATGGTATCACTGTTGCCAAAGAAATTGAATTAGAAGATCCTCTAGAAAATACTGGTGCTAGACTTATTCAGGAAGTAGCGTCGAAAACTAAGGATGTAGCTGGCGATGGAACTACCACTGCCACAGTTTTAGCACAAGCCTTGATTAAAGAAGGGTTAAAAAATGTAGCCGCTGGGACAAATCCCATTAGCTTAAAACGGGGTATTGATAAAACCGTTGAAGCACTGGTAGCAGAAATTGCCAAAATTACTAAACCTGTAGAAGGAAGTGCGATCGCTCAAGTTGCCACAGTTTCCGCTGGTAATGATGCTGAAGTTGGACAAATGATTGCACTGGCCATGGAGAAAGTGACTAAAGACGGTGTAATTACCGTTGAAGAATCTAAATCCTTCACCACTGAACTAGAAGTAGTGGAAGGGATGCAGGTTGATAGAGGTTATATTTCTCCCTACTTTATCACCAACAATGAACGGATGACAGTAGAGTTTGAAAACGCCCGTATCCTGATTGTTGATAAGAAAATCAGCAGCATTCAAGATTTAGTCCCTATCTTGGAAAAAGTTGCCCGTTTAGGTCAACCTTTACTGATTATTGCTGAAGATGTAGACGGTGATGCTTTACAAACATTGGTTGTAAATAAAGCCCGTGGTGTATTGGCTGTAGCTGCGATTAAAGCTCCCGGTTTTGGTGAACGTCGCAAAGCTATGTTAGAAGATATTGCCATTCTTACCGATGGACAAATGATTTCTGAAGAAATTGGCTTGAGCTTAGATACAGCTACTTTGGAAATGTTGGGAACTGCTCAGAAAATCCACATTGACAAGGAAAATACCACCATTGTCGCTGGTAATACTGCTAAACCAGAAATCCAAATCCGGATTGAGCAAATTCGTAAACAATTGGCGGAAACTGATTCCGACTATGATACCGAAAAACTGCAAGAACGCATTGCTAAGTTAGCTGGTGGTATTGCCGTGATTAAAGTCGGTGCAGCTACAGAAACAGAACTGAAAGACAGAACCTTGCGGATTGAAGACGCACTCAACGCTACCAAAGCAGCGGTAGAAGAAGGTATTGTTCCTGGTGGTGGTGCAACCTTAATTTATCTATCTACCAAGGTAGATGCTATTAAAAACAGCCTCACTCCTGAAGAAAGAATTGGCGCTGATATTGTTAAAAAAGCTTTAGAAGCTCCCCTCCGGCAAATCGCGGAAAACGCTGGGGCAGAAGGTTCTGTGATTGTTGCCAGAGTTCGGGAAACTGATTTAAATATCGGTTATAACGCAGCTACAGGCGAATTTGAAGACTTAATTGCGGCTGGTATTATTGATCCCGCAAAAGTGGTTCGTTCCGCTTTACAAAATGCTTCTTCCATTGCCGGTATGGTACTAACCACCGAAGCAATCATTGCCGAAAAACCTGAAAAACAACCCGCTGGATCTCCTGATGGTGGCATGGGCGGTATGGGCGGCATGGGTGGTATGGGCGGTATGGGCGGCATGGGCGGCATGGGCGGCATGGGTATGTTCTAATTTGCCACTGTCCCAAATCCATAATCCATAATTTATGAATTACCCACCCCTAACGCTTTCAGGGGTGGGTTTTTGTGATCATTTCAGTGTATCTCGCAAACGGTTCGTTAACGCTTAATTAAAATTAAGATTCTGGAATCTGGTTACTGAGCTTGTCGAAAAATCAAAAGGCTAACATCCTCAAGATAGATACCGTCTCTCTAAGAATATGTGAAAATGAGGGTAGAAACATCTGTTAAAAACAACTTAACACCATTTTCTATTTTTGACTCCTGACTCCTATTCCCAGGGGGTGAAACTATGATTGATACAAGTAACAATATAAGAATTGTCTCTTTAATTCCGAGTGCTACGGAAATCGTCGCTAAACTGGGTTTATTTGATGCTATGGTCGGGCGATCGCATGAATGTGACTATCCTCCCGAAATCACCAATCTTCCAGTTTGTACCCAAGCCCGTGTGAATGGTGACGCTAATGGCCATTCTATTCATGACGAAGCCAGTAATCTATTACAATCTGCTTTAGGTGTCTACAAAATCAAAATTGATGTTTTAGAGAAATTGCACCCTACCCACATTATCACCCAAGATCAATGTGATATCTGCGCCGTCAGTTTACCGGAAGTAGAAAAAGCAGTTGCCCAACTTACCCACAGTTCACCGCAAATAATTTCCTTACAACCCAACACACTACAGGAACTTTGGGGTGATATTGAACGGGTTAGTCACACATTTGGAGTAGATTCAGTAGAAATACTGGAAAATTTAGAAGCACGTGTGAGAATTTGTAAGCGAAGACTGCAAGGGCTATCCTGTGCAGAAATGCCTAAAGTCGCTTGCGTTGAATGGACTGATCCTTTGATGACCGCTACAAATTGGGTTCCTGAATTAATCAACTTAGCAGGAGGAAAACCATTATTTAGCCTGATGGATAAACCTGTTACTCATGTCAAATGGGAAACATTAGTAGATAGTAACCCAGATGTGATTATTTTCATGCCCTGTGGCTTTGATTTACAACAGACTCAGCAAGAAGCTCAAGTATTAACTCAACGTCCAGAATGGAAAAAACTCCATGCAGTCCAATCAGGGAGAGTCTTTGTTACTGATGGCAATGCTTATTTTAACCGTCCTGGTCCGCGGTTGGTAGATTCTTTAGAAATTCTCGCAGAAATATTGCATCCAGATATCTTTGATTATGGTTATCAAGGTACTGGTTGGCAACTTTTATAAGCAGTATGCAAATAACCTGATTGTAGGTAAGAGTTTTATTAAATTTTGGGCGTTGCGTTATTATTAATTATGTTTCGCGCAGAGGCGCAAAGAAGCAAAGGCGCAAAGTTTGAGATTTTGATTTCTTACCTATTTTTTGACTATTTACGCATATTATTCCGGGTATATCTGTGTTTGACACCTATAGGAAAATATTCAATATCACCAATGGGTTTTAATTCTACCAATGGAGTTTGATATTGTCGGGGAACATAGTTAGCAAACTCACTATTGAGACGCAATAATTGAGCAAGAATAGCAGCAGTTATAGATAATCTTTTCTCCTCTCTATCCTCTATTCCTGGTGCTAACTCTACTACTACAGATAAAAAGCGGTTTTTGTCTAAATCCTCTTTTACCTGTAAAACAAATTTACCTGTTACCCATTCTCTAATAATTGGTTGTTCTAATCCTACCGTCACATTTTCTGGATAGATATTTGCGCCAAAATAGGAAACCGTAAAATTAGACCGTCCGAAGATATAAACAAAAGGTAATTGATGAATTCCCCGATGATTTTCTAATTCTGTAATAGGATTAAAACCCCATGCTGCTAAAAATTCTAGCATTTGGGCATAAGTAATTAAGCCACCTTGATCAAGAATACTATATCTAATTAAAGGCACACCATTATCACCAGAAAATAGTAAATTTCCATCTTCCACTTCAAAAAACCGACTGTTAGGATCATATTGGACTAAAGTAGGTAAACGCGACTCCCCAAATAATGCTTTAGCTGCTTGAGGTGTGACTGCTAAAAACCGCCGAATACAAATACTAAGAGGGGTTTCATTTCCTAAAACTCCCGCGTCTGCTGTTCCATACATAGAAGCAAAATCATCATAGAGATTTTCCGAACCTATTCTTTCTCCAACTAAATTGCGCCATTCTTCACTGAATACTTCCCCTGCCATGACTAACTTAATGTGATATTGTCCCCATTCGATATTATTGGCAATACCCGTATCAATGACATCTTTTAAAAATGGTGGATATCCTAATAACACAACTTGCTCAAAGTTACCACCTAATTCCTGGACAATTCGCAAAATTTCCGGTTTATTATTCCCTGGAGTAATGACGGTAATCGGATAACCCTTAGCGGCTAAATGACGACAACAATTAGTAGTAAACATTCCCCCTACCCAAGTTCCCAGAGCAAAACAAACTACTGCTAAAGTAGTTTTAGTATCTGCATGAAAACTATCATGAAAAATTTGCTCAAAGCGGGTAGCTATTTGTAATTCATCAGTGATGAAACGCGGCCAAAATGTGGGTTTACCTGTTGAGCCAGAGGAAGCTGCGATCATATCACAGCCTCCTATCTTTCCATTATTACACAATTGGGGCAAAGAATAACGGGAAATATAATTTTCTTTATTAACTTTTGGTAAGTTTTGGAAATCTGCTAATGTTTGAATATCTTGAGGATTTATGCCTCGTTCTGCTAGAAATGCCTGGTAAGCGGGTACACTAGCAGCTACATCTTGAAATAATGCGATCGCTATTTCTCGACTGTCAATGTGAAGATGCTGTTCTAGTTTCTCTGCTAAGGGAGTAGATATAAAATCTTCTAATCCCAGAATTGCCCGTTGTGTTGGTATTTGTGGTTTCATAAAGCTTGTGTGTTAACAAAAATCTGATCGCTCTTTGTCAGTATTTTATCTATAAATGCAATTTTTTAGCTTAACCGACAGAAGCGCCACGCCTGACCCTAAGGGCATTAAAATCTGTAGTAGCAAAGATGGCACAATTAGAATGTGACCAGTTCCCAAATAAAATTCCTCTTTTTGAACCAAAAATACTGTAAAAACGTGTTAGAAAACTTATACTGTTTATTGTATTTCTTCATTTGCGCCTTTGCGCCTACCCTTAGGGATCTCTAAGAGAGATTGCGAGAGATAACATTTAAATTAATCACAAATGAGTAAACCAATAGAAGTCCGCAACCCCCGCACAGGTAAATTTGATTATGTCATCGTTCCTCCACCACCAAAATTACTTTCCCAGCAATGTCACCGTTTGCGAAGAGGACAAATTATCTGGCAAAAATTAGGAGTTGAAGGCAGAATTGCTGCTTTAAAAGCCTGGAAAAAAGCTATATTATCAGACCGAACACAATTAACAGAAGCTTTAGTTAGTGATACGGGGAGATTATCAATATCAGTGACAGAAGTAGATTCATTTATTGCTAATATTGATAAATGGTGTAATTTAGCTCCACAATTACTACAAGGGACAGCTAAAAATACATCCATTCCTTTTATTGCTTTACAACAAACGGCTGTTCCTTATCCTCTGGTTGGCGTAATTAGTCCTTGGAATTTTCCCCTATTGTTATCTACAATTGATACAATTCCAGCTTTATTAGCGGGTTGTGCAGTCATAGTTAAACCCAGTGAAATCACTCCCCGTTTTGTTGCTCCTTTAATGACAACTCTGAATACAATTCCGCAATTACGTGATGTTTTAAATTTTGTCGAAGGAGCAGGACAAACAGGAGCAGATTTAATCGAAGATGTAGATTTAATTTGTTTTACAGGTAGTGTAGAAACTGGGCGGTTAGTGGCAGAAGCAGCAGCCCAAAAATTCATTCCTGCTTGCTTAGAATTAGGTGGCAAAGACCCAGCTATTGTTTTAGAATCAGCAGATTTAGACTTAGCAACTTCAGCAATTTTGTGGGGTTCTGTTGTGAATTCTGGACAGTCATGTTTATCAATTGAAAGAATTTATGTTGCTGAATCTATTTTTGAACAATTTTATCATCAATTAGTCACCAAATCCCATAAATTGAAATTGGCATACCCAACTATTGAAAGTGGTGAAATTGGTCCGATTATTTGTGAAAAACAAGCAGCTATTATTAATGATCATCTGCTAGATGCAGTTTCTAAAGGAGCAGTAATTCACTGTGGTGGTAAAGTAGAAGAATTAGGTGGAGGTTGGTGGTGTCGTCCCACGGTTATGACTGAAGTTGACCATTCCATGAAAGTAATGACAGAAGAAACATTTGGTCCAATTATGCCAGTTATGCCTTTTGCTAATATAGAAGAAGCGATAAATTTAGCTAATGATTCTATTTATGGATTAAGTGCTGCTATATTCTCTGAATCAGAAGAGTTAGCATTAGAAATTGGTATGCAAATAGATGTAGGTGCTATTAGTATTAATGATGCAGGGTTAACAGCTATGATGCAAGAAGGAGAGAAAAACGCCTTTAAATTTTCTGGTTTGGGAGGTTCACGTATGGGTAAAGCTGCCTTTAAACGCTTTATGCGAAAAAAAGCTTTTTTGATTAAAACTAACATTGATAAAGACCCTTGGTGGTTTAATAATGAAGAGTAGGGATATAAGAAACTGGGAACTGAATAAAAGTTTTTCCCAATTACCAATTACTAAATTATCAAAGATCAAGTGAATTTTGGCACAATTATTAATCATGTTGAGTATCTCCTTATTTACCTGTTATGTGCTGTAAATAAAAGATAAGATAATAGTCTGTGGTTAATTTCCCATTTATCAAGGTAAAAACATGACTAAAAGTGACAAAATTAACTTTTCTACTCCGAGCGGATTTCCCGAATTTCTGCCTAGTGAAAAGCGTCTTGAAGTATATTTACTAGATATTATTCGCAAAGTTTTTGAAAGTTATGGTTTTACACCCATTGAAACTCCAGCAGTGGAAAGGTTAGAAGTCCTGCAAGCTAAAGGTAATCAGGGTGATAATATTATCTATGGTATTGACCCAATTTTACCACCAAATCGCCAAGCAGAAAAGGATAAATCTGGAGAAACTGGTTCAGAAGCAAGAGCTTTGAAATTTGATCAAACTGTTCCTTTTGCTGCTTATATTGCTCGTCACTTAAATGAGTTAACTTTTCCTTTTGCTCGTTATCAAATAGATATGGTATTTCGGGGTGAACGGGCAAAAGATGGACGATTTCGACAGTTTCGGCAATGTGATATAGATGTGGTTGCTCGTGGTAAACTGAGTTTACTTTATGATGCCCAAATGCCCGCAATTATCACGGAAATATTTGAAAAGATTAATATTGGTGATTTTGTCATTCGCATTAATAACCGCAAAATCCTGACAGGATTTTTCCAATCAGTAGGAGTTGCTGAAAACCAAATTAAAACCTGTATTAGTATTATTGATAATTTGGAAAAAATTGGCGAAGCTAAAGTTAAACAAGAGTTGGAGAAATCAGGTATTTCTTCAGAACAAACGGAAAAAATTATTGAATTTGTGAAAATTGATGGTAGTATTGATGATGTTTTAGATAAACTCAAACACCTGGCTGAAAGTTTGCCAGAAGCAGAACAATTTAATTTGGGAGTAACTGAATTAGAAACTGTCATTAATGGAGTTAGAAATTTAGGAGTTGCTGATAAACGTTTCTGTATTGATTTATCTATTGCTCGTGGTTTAAATTACTATACTGGAACAGTTTATGAAACTACCTTATTAGGTCATGCAGCTTTGGGAAGTATTTGTTCTGGTGGTAGATATGAAGAATTAGTGGGAACATTTATCGGTGAAAAAATGCCTGGGGTGGGTATTTCTATTGGTTTAACTCGGTTAATTAGCAGGTTGTTAAAAGCGGGTATTCTCAATACTTTATCTGCAACTCCTACTCAAGTGGTAGTAGTAAATATGCAAGAGGATTTAATGCCTGTTTATTTACAAGTATCGCAACAGTTACGTCAAGGGGGAATTAATGTTGTGACTAACTTTGAAAAACGCCCTTTAGGTAAACAATTTCAAGCCGCAGATAAACAGGGAATTAGATTTTGTGTAATTATTGGTGCGGAAGAAGCAGCAGCACAAAAATCATCATTGAAAGATCTACAAAGTGGTGAACAAATAGAAGTAGCTTTGGCAGATTTACCGGAAGAAGTTAAACGCAGACTGGCATAATTTTGATTACCACGCTGTTAGCGTGGTAAATTATGAACAATCAGGAATAAATAGATGACGACAGAATCAGAAAACACTTTAAAAATTGCTCAACAAGCATTTGCCTATTTTACACAAGGCTTAGAAACTGGTAATTGGCAAGCATTTTTAGATATGCTAACGGATGATTTTACCTTTTGGTTTCCTATGGGAAAATTTCACGGGTTAAATATAGGTAAAGAACGAGCAAAGGAGTTTTTTGAATATGTTTCTGAAGCTTTCCAAGCAGGAATTAAGATTACTTCTTTAGACAATATTACTAGCAATGAAAAAACCGTGATTTTTGAATTTCGGGATGAAGGTAAATTATTTGGTAATCCTTATAAAAATCGGGTTGCAGTTGCTTTTGATATTCGAGACAATCAAGTTTGTGCCTATCGAGAATACTTTGGTAGTGATGGTAAATCCTATTAATAAGAGATAGAACTGCACAAAATCATGAAATCCATTAATTCATCCGCGTTTATCCGCGTTTATCCGCGTTCGTTTATTTATGTGAACCGAATAAAATAATCACTGTTCCCAAAAGGGAAATTATCACACCTGATAAATCCCATCTATTCGGTTTTACTCCTTCAACTAACCACAACCAGAGTAATGATGAAAGGATATAAATTCCTCCATAAGCAGCATAAACTCTACCAGCATTATCGGCATCTACTTTAGTTAGGGAAATAGCAAAGATAATCAAAGCAAAAATTCCGGGAATAATCCAAAAGATGCTTGTTCCTAATCTTAACCATGGACAAAAACTGTAGCACCCGGAAATTTCTCCGAATGCTGCAATTAAAAGAAAAATCAGACTGGAACTACAAATTTTTCACTTCCAGCTAAGTCAAAAGCTGAGTGAATAACTTGCAAAGCTTTCACCCCTTCATCTTCTCCCACAACACAACTAATTTTAATTTCTGAAGTAGCAATCATTTGAATATTGATGTGATTTTTGGCTAAAGCTGTAAACATTTTGGCAGCAGTACCTGGTTGTCCCACCATCCCAGAACCAACTATACTCACCTTAGCGATCGCCTGATCTAATACTACCTCACCCCAATCAAACTCCGCTGCAACTTGCTGTAATTTCTGTTGGGCATTTTCTGCGTCCATTCTCGCTACAGTAAAGGCAATATCTCGACGGGGAACACCATCTACTATTCGACACCGTTGAGATTGAATAATCATATCCACACTGATATTATATTCTGCCAAAAATCCAAACAATTTGGCGGCCATACCCGGACGATTTGGTACTTGCCGAATCGCAATTCGCGCTTGATTCATATCCAACGCGACACCACGCACAGCAGGGGTATTAGCACTAGGAGAAGCTAAAGCAGTAGAGGAAGAATTAATTTCAAAGGTGTGACAGAGGGCAGCTATAGCGCGATCGCAATCTACCGCATCAACAACACAACTCACCTTAACTTCACTGGTAGAAATCATCTGAATATTTACACCAGCATCAGCCAAAGTTTTAAACATCTGCGCTGCTACCCCCGGACGACCAATCATTCCCGCGCCCACAATACTCACTTTAGCAGTATCTTTCTCTACCATCACTTCCGCTTCATCTGAAGTATGCTGATTTTTAAATATCGGTGCTATAGCTAATGATACTGCTTCTGCCCGTTTTAATATTGATGAATTTACTGTAAAAGCAATATCGTTAGTATTACCTTCATGAATAGACTGAATAATTAAATCAACATCAACATTTTGCTGGGAAATTTCCCCAAATAACTGGGCTGCTACCCCTGGTCTATCAGGAACACGCAATAAAGCCACCTTTGCCTGTTGAATATCAAACTCTACAGCATCCACTGGTCGTGCCAATTCTAAATTCACTAACGCCCGATCTTGCCTTGGAGGCGTTGTTACCCAAGTTCCCGGCTGATCTGTCCAACTCGACCGTACCACCAGGGGAACGCCATAATTACGGGCAATTTCCACAGCCCTGGGATGTAATACCTTCGCCCCTAAACTAGCCAATTCCAGCATTTCATCACTAGTGATTTCTGTTAATAATTGGGCTTCGGGAACAAGGCGCGGATCTGTAGTTAAAATTCCGGGGACATCTGTATAAATTTCACAAAAATCTGCACCGATAGCGGCGGCTATTGCCACTGCGGAAGTGTCGGAACCACCACGTCCCAAAGTAGTAATTTCTAATTCTTCTGTACTGCTAATTCCTTGAAATCCGGCAACCACAACCACTTTACCACGATTAATTTGCCGCATTAAGCGTTCAGTTTCAATATGTAAAATCCGAGCGCGAGAGTGTTCTGCTTCGGTAACAATGCCTACCTGAGCGCCAGTCATCGAAATTGCTGGTTGATCAATTTCCTGCAATGCCATACTTAGTAAAGCAATGGTAACTTGCTCTCCCGTAGAAAGCAGCATATCCATTTCCCGACGACTAGGAGTTTTAGAGATATCATGAGCTAGTTTCACTAACCCATCAGTAGTTTTACCCATCGCTGAAACCACTACTACTACAGAGTTTCCAGCTTTGACCGTTTTTTTAACTCTAGTCGCCACCGCTTGAATCCGTTCAACTGAGCCAACTGATGTACCACCGTATTTTTGAACTATGAGCGCCATAAAATTCTCTTTAATCACTTGTTTTGCCACAGTCAAGGTTGTCATGACTATGAAAAACCCTGAAAGTGCCAGTTTAGATTACCAAAAAAAATACATCCGTTAGCAATCTTGGACTCTGATTTTAATCACAAATTAACCATTTACATGAATTATCTTAACCAATTTATACACCTTTTTTGTTTATCGTGGTTAGGGATAAGAAAGTATTTTTATGCAAATAAATAAATACTAATCCGCTCAAACATGGCAAATAATACCACGTATTCCTAGCAGACTGTTTATTTACATAACACTGCTAGGATATTTTATAGAATTAGGAGTCAGGAGTCAGGAGTCAGGAGTCAGGAGTCAGGAGTCAGGAGTTCAGGAGGAAGAAGGAAGAAGAAAGAAGAATAGTTTTCACCAATTACCAATTACCAATCACCAATTACCAATTACCAATTACCAATCACCAATTACCAATTACCAATTACCAATTACCTGTTCCCTGTTCCCTCTCTCAACGAGTGAATTTAATTTTGTCCGACTACTTAAAATTAAATGTTTATAGGACTTACGCATTGACAGGAAATACCAAATAGGGGGTATGACTTTCAGGGATTTAAACCCGATTTTTCGATGATTTTTTAGCGATCGCTATTTATCTAGACTTCATCCGCAAAGCCTGAAACGACCAAATATCGTTCATACACATGATAGTTAATTTGTACAGTGCGTAAGTCCTAGTTTAAATTGAATTTAAACTGAGATTGTTCGTTTCTTAATCTTCTCTTAACTATTTAGTACCAAATTAATACCAGGATGTAATTCCCTAAGTAAGTATTTCTAAAAACTTAAGAGGCAGTATGGCTTTTTTATCCACCATTTTGAATCGTGTTGTTGCCACTTCAGTCATAACCGGGGCTGTTGCATTGAGTCCAATGTTGAGTGCGATCGCCCAAGCTCAAACTTTAAACGGTGCTGGAGCAACCTTTCCCGCTCCTTTGTACGAACGTTATGCTCGTGAAGTTAGAAAGAAGCACCCTGAATTGAAAGTTAACTACCAAGCCATTGGTAGTGGTGGTGGTATTCGTCAAACCATTGCGGGAACAGTTGACTTTGGTGGTAGTGACGCAGCGATGAAAGATGATGAAATCGCTAAAGTTAAAAATGGTGTGATCTTAGTACCCACTGCTGGTGGTGCTGTTTCCGTCGTTTATAATTTACCTGGTGTCAGCAAACTGAGATTATCTCGTACCACATTACCAGCAATTTTCTCTGGGAAAATTACTAATTGGGATGACGCGAAAATTAAAGCGGATAACCCTGGTGTAAACCTCCCAAGCAGTCCAATTAAATTTGTAGTTCGCGCTGATGGTAGTGGCACAACATTCATTTTCACCAACCATTTAAGTGCTATTAGTGGTTATTTCAAAGGCAGAATTGGAGCTAACACCGCTCCCAAATGGACTTTACCCAACGTCCTCAAAGGTAAAGGTAATCCTGGAGTAGCAGCTTTAGTGAGAAGCACCCCTGGATCTATTGGTTATGTTGAATATGACTACGCTACTAAAAACAACCTCAAATCAGCGGAACTACAAAATAAGAAAGGTGAGTTTGTCGCTCCTTCTTTAGCATCTGCCAACTCAGCTTTATCCAATGTAGCTTTTCCTAGTAACTACCGCGTTTTTATCGGAGATCCCAGTCAAGGTTATCCTATCGTTGGTTTGACATGGATGATGGTTTATCAAAAGTATTCTAATCCTGCGAAAGCTGAAGCTGTGAAGAAATGGATTAACTGGGTACTCAAAGACGGTCAACAGTATAATGATGACCTCAACTACACTAAAATTCCTAGTGATGTTGTGAACCGTGTTCTCCAAACAGTAAATAGCACCGTCAAGTAATTTTTACGTAAGCATTCAGCCGTCATCTAGACTGTTACGTAGCTAAATTTGATCATCCTAATTTAGTAGGGGTAATTCATGAATTACTCCTACAGTCTGATTGCTGAACGCTTATATCTAATGTACCAGATTTCATAAACTTTTTATTGATCATGGCTAATTTAAGTGATGGAAATATTGATTTAAGATCGACAGGTGGCGTTAATTTCTGGTTTGATAAGGGATTTACATGGCTAGTATATATCTTCTCTGGTATTACTGTAGCTATCCTCTTTCTCATGACCTGGGTGATTTTTAAAGAAGCACAACCAGCTATTGATAAATTTGGATTGGGCTTTTTATGGGGACAAGATTGGGATACAGGGAATCAAATTTTTGGGGCATTACCTTATATCTACGGAACTTTGGTCAGCAGTGCGATCGCTGTTTTATTAACTATACCCGTAGGCATATCCATAGCCTTAGTCACAAGTGAAGACTTTTTACCAAATCCAGTCAAAACTACCATAGCCTTTGTCATCGAATTAATTGCCGCTATCCCCAGCGTAATTGTTGGTTTATGGGGAATTTTCATCTTTATTCCCTTCATAGTCCCCATAGAAAAATGGTTGGGTAGCACATTTAATTTTATCCCACTATTTAATACACAAGACCCTGCCGGCAACAATATGTTAACAGCAGGTATTGTTCTCGCCATTATGACTTTACCTGCAATGGCAGCTATTTCTCGTGATGTTTTAATGGTTATTCCTAAAGAGTTACGTAGCTCATCTATGGCTTTAGGGGGAACTCGTTGGGAAACAGTTTTTCGAGTCTTATTACCAGCAGCATTTTCTGGGATAGTCAGTGCAACAATGCTATCTCTAGGTAGGGCTTTAGGAGAAACAATGGCTGTAACAATGCTAATTGGTAACTCCGCCCAAATTAGTATATCTCTTTTAGATCCAGCGTATAATATCCCCGCAGTCTTAGCCAATGAATTTGCCGAAGCCGAACCAGGTTTACATATTGGGGCATTAAGTTATTTAGGTCTAATTTTATTTGCTTTAACTCTAGCTATAAATATTGCGGCTGTATTAGTAGTGGAGTGGGTTGCTAAAAAGAATAGATAACAGGAGTCACCGAGTCAGGAGTCACCGAGTCAGGAGGAAGAAGTAACGGTTTATTACAGCACTTTCCGGTGTTATGAGGTACATATCTAGCGGGCAAGATGCCCGCACTACAAGAGTTTCATGATTCAACTTTGTACCTCATAAGAGCGGAAACCGCTGTACTGTATGGCTTTCTTTCTAAATGTTTTCCCTCATTCCCGTTCATAGCTTTAGAGGATGTTTGAAAAGTGGTATTCCGTAATTTTCATCACATTGCTACCCCCCTTAGTCCCCCCTTGTAAAGGGGGGAAACAATAAAAATCCAGTTCCCTCCCCTTTACAAGGGGAGGGTTAGGGTG
>Ga0208858_1000063_pt1 | contig 26587 bp, 17 predicted proteins | sample LakMenEpi16Nov12_FD_150704 | JGI IMG/M metagenome (GOLD analysis project Ga0208858, IMG submission 150704) | Freshwater microbial communities from Lake Mendota, WI - 16NOV2012 deep hole epilimnion (SPAdes) | ecosystem: Environmental > Aquatic > Freshwater > Lake > Epilimnion/Euphotic zone ...
TGACCGATAATTTATCTTCCAAATGCTGACAACTGTACGGGCGAAGCATTTGGAGAACTATTTTTGGCAATGACCGATAATTTATCTTCCAAATGCTGACAACTGTACGGGCGAAGCATTTGGAGAACTATTTTTGGCAATGACCGATAATTTATCTTCCAAATGCTTCGCCCCTACTGACAACTTACTTGAGGACAAAATTTAATTTTGCCAATAACTCTTCATTAGTATAGGGTTTTGATAAAATTGCTGTAACTTGAGATTCATTATTTGGCTCTAACATATTCTCTATATTGCATCCACTACAAGCAATTATTAGCACCTGGGGGTTGATTTCTTTTAACTTGCAAATGGCGGAATTTCCATTCATTCCTGGCATCATTATATCCATCAATACTACTCTGATTTGATCCCGGTATTGGTTGTAAGTATTGATTGCTTCCACGCCGTTTTTAGCGGTAAGAACTTGATAATTGTATGCTTCTAAAATGGTTGTTGTAACTTCCCGGATATGGGCTTCATCATCTACTACTAAAATTAGTTCTCCCTGTCCTTGAGATATTTCTTGATGATCGGATTCTAAAGGGGAAACTTCTTGGTTAACTGATGGTAAAAATATCTGAAATACGCTACCAAGTCCAATTTGACTTTCAACATTAATAAACCCCTTATGACTTTTAATAATTCCTAACACTGTTGATAGTCCTAATCCTGTGCCTTTACCAAAATCCTTAGTGGTAAAAAATGGCTCAAATATTCTTTCTAATATTTCCGGTGACATTCCCGTCCCCGTATCTCTAACCGTAATCACAATATAATTCCCAACTGTAGCATGATGATTTATCTGGATCATCTCTTCATCAAGATACAGATTTTCTGTAGAAACAGAGAGACATCCACCGTCAGGCATAGCATCAGCAGCATTAACCACTAAGTTTATTAATACTTGATGCAGTTGGGTTTTATCCGCAAGCACTGTCCATAATTTAGGGTGAATATGCTTAGAAAATGTGATGGATTTGGAAAATGTTTGACTGACCAAGTAGATAATATCGCTGATCAAATCATTAATCTGCACAATCGTCTGTTTGCCTTCAACACCTTTGGCAAAGGATAACAATTGTTTGACTAGTTCTGCACCATGTTTCGCATTATTTTCAATAATTGTCAGCATTTGCTGACGACGATCTTTATGTTTTTCTTCAGATAATCTACTACTTTTGAGTAATTGAGCAGATGCTAAAATTGGTGTTAAGATATTATTGATATCGTGGGCAATGCCTCCAGCTAAAGTCCCAATACTTTCCATTCTTTGAGCGCGTAAAGATTGCTCTTCTCGTTGTTTATTTTTTGTAATATCAGTATCTACTGTGAGAATAGATTTAGGTTGTCCATCAGTATCTAACATCAATGTCCAGCGACTTTGAACAATAATTAGTTGGTTTGATTGTGTGCGTTTGCGTAACTCACCCTCCCAACTTCCCGATGTAACTACAGTTTTTAGGGCGATTATCTCTTGTTCATGGGAAGTTGAATCGTAAAAAATATCCTTGGGATTCTTACCTAAAACTTCCTGACGTTCCCAACCATATATCCTCTCTGCCCCCTGATTCCAAAAGACGATTTGGGCTTGAAAATCTCGGACAAAAATTGCATCAGTCGCAATATCTAATAGGGCAGCTTGTTCATATATTTGCCGTTGCGTTTGTTTACGTTCAGAAATGTCTCTAGTTGTGCCAATCATGCGGATTGGCCGATCATTTTCGTTACAGTAAACTTTTCCTCTAGAACTCAACCAATGTAGGATACCATCACAATCCACTATCCGATGTTCACAGACAAAATCAACTTTTTTCTCCAGGGAATGACTGACACAGTTTTGAAAATGCTGACGGTCTTCAGGATAGATTAAATTGAGAAAGTCTTCAATACTAGGACAGGAACTATTGAGAGGTAAACCATACATTAAACCCATGGTAGGAGACCAGAGAGTTTCATTGGTTTGGATATGCCAATCCCAGATCCCAATATTACCTGCTTCTAGTGCTAAGGTGAGTCGGGCTTCACTTTCTTGTAAGGACGCTTGAATATGTTTCCGTTCAGTGATTTCTTCTTGCAATCGCTTATTGGCAATCACTAATTCTGCCGTGCGTTCTTTTACCCGAACTTCCAAGACATCGCTATCTTGACGGAGTGCTGCTTCTAATTTTTTCCTGTCGCTAATATCAGATATTGACCATAAACAACCAGTCCGTTTACCCTCATTATCAACCATAGAATTTACTCTCACACTAGCAGAAAAGAGTAAACCTTTACGGGACCGGAAATTCATTTCCCATTCCTGTAATTCATGCAATTTTTTTAACCGAGATACAAATTGAGAACGATCTTCTTCAGCAATAAAAACTACTAATGGTTTGCCAACAAGATGATCTTGACGAACAGATAGTAAGGATGCTGCCCCATGATTAGCTTGCTGAATTATCCCTAAAGCATCAGTTACTAAATAACCATTAGGTGCAAATTCAAATAAATTTTGATAACGCAGTCGTTCTGCTTCAGTAATTTGCCGAGAATAGATTAGTTGTTCATTTTGTTGACGTAGTTCTTCTTCGGCAATTTGCAGTTCTTCTAAAGTTTCTTGCAGTTCTCGATTAATTTCTAAATTCTCGTCAACTTGTTTTTTTGCCCATTCTTGTAAATGATTATGAGTTTGCTTACGGATTACTTCCAGTTGTTCATTAATTGGTATGTGTTCTGTCTTCAAATCTAGCAAATTTTCCTGCAATGCCTCAACCACACCAATCATTTTTTCTATATTTAAGGCTTGCAGCAAGTTTGCCTCAGTGACAATACCGATTAAGTTGTCTTTATTATCTACTATTGGTAAATAGTGAATAGAATGCTGCTGTAAAAGTGCAAACACTGTCAAAATATGCTCAGATGCTGAATATTTGAGAGTAATTAGCGGCTGAGTCATCACGTCTGCCATTTTTACCGCTGATAGGTCGGTATTTAAGGTAATTACTCTCAATACATCTTTAATAGTAAATATTCCTTGTAATTGCTTTCCCTCTACTACTAAAACATAGTCAGTTACTTGATGAATCAGGTTATTAACTGTAACTTTATGATCTTGTTGTTGATTCATCAAGTTAATAGCATCCATCACACAACTATCAGGACTAATAGTTAAGGGAGAATAATGAATAATTTGATGTAAATTAGGTAAATTAATCAATTTTTGGTTAAATCTGTGATTGAATGCGTCCATTGGTTAATCTGATTAGTAGATGATACTGTAACTAATGTCATACCGATTAAAATCTACAAATCATTAGTTAATAAATTTGATAGATATGGATAGCAAGGGTTTGGAGTGAGAAAATTTATTTCAAAAAATTACGTACAATTTAACCAAATCATTGTTGTTGGTAATATAAATATCATTTAATTGATTTTTGAGCAATTAATTAGATTGTACCTTTAATATTCTATATATGAAACTTTAATTTTGTAAACATTTCAAATTGTGAGTATTCACAATTAAAAATATATAGTTTTGTAACCACATTGGCAGGAGAGAACTTTGGATATATTGGACATCTCCAGAAAAGAATGTAGAGACGTTCCATGGAACGTCTCTACAAGGGTTGTAAGTCACGCATATTTAATTTTCACCAGATGTCTATTTTCTATTACCAATTACCAAGAATGTAAAGCCCGTAGTTGGGGTGTTTTTTTAACTTGGTGGGCTTGCATTCTGGTGAGAACATCATCTAAAATAGCCACAGCTTCAATAATATAATCACCCTTATTGAGCATGACACATTCTGCCCGTTCTGACATGGCCGCATCAGTAATTTCTGCCCGTGACGGCATTCCGTGTTTGACGAGATTTTCTAAGACTTGAGTTGCCCAAATTACGGGGATATGGGCAGCTTCACATAACCATAATATCTCTTCTTGAATTTCCGCCAGCCGTTGATAACCAATTTCCAGGGCTAAATCTCCTCTGGCAATCATAATTCCAAAGGGTTGTTTGCCGGCGGCTTGAATAATTAATTCTGGCAAATTGCTAACAGCTAAGGGTGTTTCGATTTTCGCCACTATGGCAGGTGTGGGAGAATTTTCTGGTAATCTTACCGCTAATTCCTGTTGTAAAAGCTGAATATCTGCGGGTGTTTGCACATAGGAATAGCCGATAATATTAACTTGATTAGCATGAGTGGTAATAAAATCTAAATCTTGTTGATCTTTTTCTGTTAAAGAACTCAAATGTAATTCAGTGTCAGGAAAATTAATGCCTTTTTCTGGTAATAGTTTTTCACCTTTGAGACGGGCATGGGTAATTTTTAACCATACTCCCTCAGATGTAATTGACTCAACACAAGCACCAATCCGGCCATCATCAATCCAGACTATTGTACCAATTTTCAGTTGTTTTAATACTTCTGGAATTGTGCAACTGGCTTGAAAAAATTCAGAATCAATAGTAGTGGGTAACTCATGGGTAAGGAGGAGAGATTCACCTTTAAATATTCGTTGTTTGGGACTGGGGGTAAGAACAGATTTAATTCTGGTTTTGGGACCACTCAAATCCATAAGAATTTTACAAGAAGATTCTAATTCTAATTCTGCTTGTTTGACATTGTTAATCATGGCTAACCATTCAACGGGGGTATCATGGGCGCAATTAATTCTCACACAATTGGTCCCTTGCCGAATGATATCCCGCAGAAATTCGTAATTGGTAGCGGCTTCATTTGGCAACGTTACCATGATTCTAACTCGACGGTTATCGAGGGTGTTACCAAATAAATCTTCGGTATTTTGTTGGAGAAGGCGATCGCCCTCAAAAAATGCGTCCAAAGGTGGATGTATAATGATAGAATCATTATCTGTGCGACAAACTGCCTGTAAGGTGGCAATCACCGCATCTAAGGTAGGTAAAACCTTAGCTTCTATCCTCCCCAATGAGGACAAACCCCAAGGCATTAAAGCCGCTTGCAGTTCTCGTAAATCGTGTCTTCTCAGTGCCAAATAATAGGCAAGATTGAGACTACTATTAATAAAAGATTGTCGGTGAATTTGCTTTTTCCAGCGTTCAAATATTTCCCTGCCTTCCTGATCAACAGATTGACGAAGTTCTTGTAATGTGGTAAGTAAAAAACAAGGATCTGAGAGATCCAACTCTACATTTTTTGTTTGCATATTGGTCAGTTGTTAGTTGTTATTTGTTAGTAGGGGCGAAGCATTTGGAAGATAAATTATCGGTCATTGCCAAAAATAGTTCTCCAAATGCTTCGCCCGTACAGTTGTCAGTTGTCAGTTGTCAGTTGTTAGTTGTAAAACTGTTACCTATTACCTATTACCAATCACCAATTACCTATTACCTATTCCCCTGTTTCTGCTTTCGCAATTTCTAACATTGTCTTAATCACAGAATCAGGGTTGAGACTAATAGAATCTATACCTTGTTCAACTAAAAAACGAGCAAATTCTGGATAATCACTGGGTGCTTGTCCACAAATACCAATTTTGCGATTATTTTGTTTAACAGTCGTTATGGCTTTTGCTATTATTCTTTTAACAGCTTCATTGCGTTCATCAAATAAATGTGCCACTAATTCAGAATCTCGATCTAATCCTAATGTTAATTGGGTTAAATCATTAGAACCAATGGAGAAACCATCAAAAACCTGACTAAATTCATCAGCTAATAAAACGTTACTTGGTAACTCGCACATAACGTAAACTTCTAAGCCATTTTCACCTTTGACTAAGCCATTTTTTGCCATTTCTGCTAATACCCGTTTTCCTTCTTGGGGAGTGCGACAGAAAGGAACCATGAGAATCATATTGGTTAAACCCATTTCTTCTCTTACCCGTTTCATTGCCTGACATTCTAACGCAAAACCTTCACGATAACGGGGATCATAATAACGAGAAGCACCACGCCAACCAATCATCGGATTTTCTTCTTTGGGTTCAAATTGTCTACCTCCTAAAAGGTTGGCATATTCGTTACTTTTGAAGTCAGATAAACGGACAATTACAGGTTTGGGATAAAATGCGGCGGCAATTGTGCCGATACCTTGTGCTAATTTGGCAATAAAGAATTCGGCTTTATCTTCATATTGTGCCGTTAATTCGCTAATTTTATATTTGGCAAGTTCGTCTTCTAATTCGTCAAAATGTAATAATGCTAAAGGATGGGCTTTAATATGATTAGCAATGATAAATTCCATTCTCGCTAAACCAACACCATCATTAGGAATTGCTGTCAAACCTAAAGCTTCTTCTGGATTACCCACATTCATCATAATTTTAGTGCGGGTTCGAGGTAAATTATCTAATGGTAATTCTTGAATTTCAAAGTTTAATAAACCTGCATAAACTTGACCTGTTTCCCCTTCCGCACAACTCACAGTAATCTCTTGTCCAGTTTCTAAAACTGTAGTCGCATTTCCACAACCAACAATAGCCGGAATACCCATTTCTCTGGCAATAATTGCTGCATGACAGTTACAAACAACTACAGGAGTATATTTATCCGTGAAAACCAGATAATTATGATGATTCGCAACAGTAATATTATAAACTTCAGCGTCTACTTCATCTACAACTTTAACAACTCGTTGCATCCGAATATCACCTTGCAGAAGTTGTTCAAATTGACCTATTTCACGGAGTTGTTTATCAGAAATTAGGAGATTTTTATCTTTTCTAAGTTTGATTTCTCCTGTTACATTGTCATCAAATAGTTGATTAGTAGCAAAGAAACGGGTTTGAATAGTTCTTGGAGTAACTTCTCCCTTGACTCGTTGGGTATATTCTAAAATTTGCTCTAATTTTTCTACAATTTGGACATTGTAGATATGACGATTTCTGGTAACTTGAGGAACAGTATTGATTTTTAAACAAGCAATAATGACAGCTTGTAGTAAGTTTTCTTCAGAGATATAGATGTTAATGCGATTATTAGCATAGCAACCATCACCATCAATTACACCCCCCAAAAAGTGATAGGAAACTTCTGAAGTGTTTTCCAGGAGAATTTGAGTAATCTGTTGTTCTTTTTCTTTTAAGTCGTAAGCTATGACTTTAGAATAAACACGATAGGCTGTAGCTTGTCCTTTTACCTGTTTTCCCCGGATATAACCTGATGATACTGCTTTTTCACAAGGAGTAAAAGATTTACCATAAATAGCATTCATTTTGTCATTCATAGTAGCTATGAATGCTTGTTTTTCTGGTAAACATTTTTGAATAAACTGAACTTCCCCATGAGTTCGACTAGTGTAAATTGAACCGTCTGTGATGATTCCCCCAATCAGATAAGCTAAATCAGCTTTTTGATTTTTGTTGTCTCCTAATGTGGGAATATTCTGAGAGACAAGCACCATTTCCTGAGTATCTAACATTTCTTGAATCTCAGTTTTGGTATATTCACCATTCCTAAGGTTGACCATTTTATGATCAGGAGTTAATCGCAGGATATTATCTGTGACTTTCCCAGTTTGAGATACACTCACACCAATTGTTTTAGATGTCCGCTTCATGGCATCTTCAATGGGTTTCCATTCCATTTGATGGGTTTTGGTGTTGAGGGCTAAAGTTGATAATCCTTGATATCCTTGTTCATAAATCTGCTGAATGGTCATAAAACCTTGATTGGTGAGAATTTTTGTCTCTCCATCAAAACAAGTCCTCCCACCAGAGTTAGTGACAATAGCACTGGCTTTTTTCATAATCGGTTCCCAGTCGGGGTCTGTGCGGTTAGTAACTAACACTTCGCCGGCTTGAAAGAGATTAATTTCTGGTACATCTAGAATAACTCTAGCTTTACCAAGACCTATCATTTCGCCAACACTACGACCTGTTAATAAAACTTTACTTTTTTCTTGGAGTTGATAAGTCCTGAGGACGGTTTTTGATTTTTGAGATTGAACGGTTTCTGGTCTAGCTTGGACAATAAATAATTCTCCTGTTATCCCATCTTTTGCCCATTCAATATCCATTGGTGTGGCTATTCCCCGAACTTGGGAATAATGATCTTCAATGATACAAGTCCATTTTGCTAGTTGGAGGATTTCTTGATCATTGAGGGCAAATTGATGACGTTCAAGTTGAGGAACAGAAATATTTTTAGTTAATTTTGACCCACCTAGATCATAAACCATTTTAATTTCTTTTGTTCCCAACCGTTTTTGGAGAATGGGTTTATATCCTTGTTTTAAAGTGGGTTTAAATACCAAATATTCATCGGGGTTAACTGCACCTTGAACGATGTTTTCACCTAAACCATAAGCAGCGGTAATTAAAGCAGCATTTTGAAAACCTGTTTCGGTGTCTATGGAAAACATCACCCCAGAAGAGGCTAAATCGGACCGAACCATTTTTTGGACACCCACTGATAATGCTACTTCAAAATGATCAAAACCTCTCATTTGTCGGTAGGAAATAGCCCTGTCTGTGAAGATAGAAGCAAAGCATTTATGGCAAGATTCTAATACGCTTTTAATGCCATGAACATTCAGGTAAGTTTCCTGTTGTCCCGCAAAACTAGCATCTGGTAAGTCTTCGGCTGTGGCACTAGAACGAACAGCCACATCTGTATCTATACTATATTCTTGACATAAACTTTGATAGGATCTAGCGATCGCTTCTTGCAATTCTAGCGGAAATGGGGTTTCTAACATTAATGATCTGGCTTGTTTGCCACATTCTTGCAAATTAGCCATATCCTCCACATCTAAATCTGCAAAAATCTTTCTCAGTTTTACTTCTAAACCAGCCCCAGTAATAAAGTATCTATAAGCATAAGCCGTAGTCGCAAATCCCGTGGGAACTTTCACACCTTGGGAACTTAGTTGTTGAATCATTTCCCCTAAGGAAGCGTTTTTACCACCTACTAGGGGAATATCTGCAATTCCCACAGCATTAAAGGGTAATACTAAAGCTTCTTGATGAATTTGGCTATTTTCTTGATTACGTTTAATTTCCAACATATTCTGAGATTCCTTAAATAGCTACTGTTATTTAATTCAGAACCCATTCTGTTTATGCACGGAGAGTTTGAGGATGTTGCGAGGATATAGAGGAGGGGACGGGATTTACTACCAGATGTCTCATCCATTTATGATTACTCTAGTTTAGAGTGTAAATAAATATAGAGGCAATATAGCGAAATATTACGTAATATATTGTTCTTGTAAGTATTCTCATAATTCCTCCCTGCTTGAGAGTTAAAATTAAGGAATATACATAACAAGTTTTATTTTATCTCAATTTATTACATGACTGGATTTAGCCGAACACTTTCAACAAAGGACTTGAAACTATTATGCCTCAATGCCCTTGCTGTTCCGACTCTCTTTTACACCACATCCGTGGTGCTGAAAATTACTGGTTTTGCCGGAGTTGTTGGCAAGAAATGCCAGTATTAACCCAACGTCATACCGCTGATGTCCCAAAACCCATTTTAGCAAAGTTAACTAAAAAAATCGCCCCACAAGAACATCATCTTGGTTCTTACTGCTTAATTCAACCAAATTCTTTTCAATCAAGATTAGAGGGGAAATTCTCTCACTAAAGCTGGAATATAATTTATTTATTACGAATGATTGAACGCAGATAAACGCAGATGAACGCAGATGAATTAATAGATTTATTAGTTTTTACAATATCTATGTTCTACTGTTATTTATTACCAAATCTGACTTAAATCTAAAACAAATCCGGGTAATAAATTCTCACCAGTTAATGTTTGGGGATTGTCTAATTCTTCAACTACACAATTGGGACGATAAATAAATACTTTCCGTTGTTTTCTATCAATTAACCAAGCTAATTTAACGCCATTATCTATATATTCTTGCATCTTTTCTTGCAGAATCTTTAAATTATCAGTTTCTGAACGCAATTCAATAATGAACTCAGGACAAATAGGAGCAAATTTTTTCCTTTGTTCTGCTGGTATTGCTTCCCATTTTGTGCGGTTTATCCAAGCTGCGTCGGGAGAACGCACTGCACCATTAGGTAAGGTAAAACCACCACTAGAACCAAATCCTACTCCTGTACCATTTTGTTTTGTCCAAATACCTAATTCACCAATTAAATTAAAATTACGTTCACCTGTTTCTAAATCTGTAGGTGACATAATTAATAAATCTCCAAATTGATTACGTTCAATTCTTAAATCACGGTTTAATTGACAAAACTCAAAGAATTGCTCATCACTTATAATAATATTTGGTTGCATTTTCAAAACCATTTGTAAGGTTTCTATAACTACAGTTGTTTGAGTTTTCATAGTTTTTGTTTTCATATTATTAGGACTTACACAAAATATCCTCAAAACCTCTTTCCTCTGTGTCCTCTGTGCCTCTGTGGTTAGATATTCCGTGATTCGTGCGTAAGTCCTGATTATGTATGATAGGGAAAACATTGTTGCGTGTAGGGGTTTAGCAATGCTAAACCCTTACATGATTTTAAAATTCTCCAGCTAAAGCGGGAACACATCTTTCACAAAGTAAAGGATGTTCTGCTGATTCACCCACATGAGTAGAATAATTCCAACAGCGATCGCATTTGTGATAAGATTTCCCTTCATCTTCATAGTCTGCGGCATTAACTACCCCAATATCCCAATTATCCTCACCTTGAACTCGCAGGGTTTTCAATCCTTTTAATGTCTCAGGAGTATCTAATAATTGGACTTCAGAAGTGAGGAACAAATACCGCAATTCATCAATTCCATTCCCGCTAACATTCAAAGGTTCGATAGCAGTGCGTAATTTTTCATCACTAAGATAAATCAATGCAATAGCTTCTAAAGAAGAACCAATTAACTTTTCTGTCCGCGCTTGTTCTAAAACCTTATTTACATCACCACGAATCCGTCGCAGTGTTTTCCAAAATTCTGCTAGTTCTGTATTTTCCCATTTATCATCAACCTGCACCCAACCAGCTTGAAACACTGATTTATATTGTGTTTTGTAGGGGATAAATTGCCAGATATCCTCCGCAGTATGACATAGAACAGGAGCAATGGCGATCGCTAAATTCTCCAAAGCAATTTGCAAAACCGTTTGACAACTCCGACGACGGAAAGCATCAGCCGAACTGATATATAATCTATCCTTGGCAACATCTAAATAAAAGTTCGACAAATCCACAACGCAGAAATTCTGCACAGTTTGGAAAAAGCGGAAAAACTGGAAACTATCAAAAGCGTCCGTCACCTCATTAAACACCTCACGGATACGGTGCAGCATATATTTATCCAAATCTGGCAAATCATCAAAAGCTACAGCATCTTTGAGAGGATCAAAATCATGCAAACTCCCCAATAAAAACCGCGCTGTGTTGCGAATCTTATTTCTCACATCCGCTAATTGCTTGATGATGTTACCACCCAACCGGACATCACCAGAATAATCAACAGAAGAAACCCACAACCGCAAAACATCTGCACCATAAGCGGGTTGTTGTTTTTGGTTAGTTCCACCTTGAATCATCAATTGAGGGTCTACCACATTTCCCACCGACTTACTCATTTTTCGTCCATTTTCATCCAAGACGAAACCATGAGTTAACACAGTTTTATAAGGTGCAATGCCATTAACCGCGACACTGGTTAACAAAGAAGATTGAAACCAACCGCGATGTTGGTCAGAACCTTCCAAATACATATCAGCAGGATAGCATAACTCCGGTCTTTGCTTCGCCACAGCCGCCCAAGAAGAACCAGAATCAAACCAAACATCCATTGTATCTGTACCCCGGCGGTAAGTCTTGCCATTATGGCGATATGTTTCCGGTAACAACTCCTCTACCGACAACTCCCACCAAGCATCAGAACCCTTTTCGGCAATAATAGCTTGAACGTGGTTAATCGTGTCCGCATTGAGCAAAACTTCCCCAGTTGCTTCATCATAAAACACCGGAATCGGCACACCCCAAGAACGTTGACGAGAAATACACCAATCGGATCTTTCTGCTATCATTGGCGTGATGCGGTTTTCACCTTGTGCCGGAATCCAACGCACAGATGAAATAGCCTTTAAAGCCTCATCCCGAAAACCAGCCACAGAAGCAAACCATTGTTCAGTAGCGCGGAAAATCGTCGGCTTCTTCGTTCTCCAATCATAAGGATACTTGTGAGGATAAGCTTCCTCCTTCAACAGAGAACCTGCCTCATTCAAAGCGTCAATAATCGCTTGATTACCTTCACCCAAAACATTCAAGCCAGAAAACTTACCAGCCTCATCCGTAAAATTCCCACTATCATCAACAGGAGCAAGAATCGCCAAACCGTAACGCTGACCAACAATATAGTCCTCTTGACCATGACCAGGAGCAGTATGAACCAACCCAGTCCCCGACTCAGTAGTGATATAATCACCACCAACAACCACCGGACTTTCACGGTCAAAAAGCGGATGACGGTAAGTAGTATGTTCCAAATCCTTCCCTGCGAACTTAACTTTTACCGTTAACTCACAATCCAAAACCGCAGCCAACCTATCAACCAACTCAGCCGCCACAATCAGATATCTGCATTCCCTTTGCGCCTTTGCTCCTTGTGCGTCTTTGCGCGAAACCTCCACAACCGCATACTCCAACGCACCATTTACAGCCACAGCCAAATTACCGGGAATAGTCCAAGGAGTAGTAGTCCACACAGCCACACCCAAATCAGGCAAGAAGCCATCCAAACTAGCTTTTAGCCCTTCGGCAACCTTCACCACCGGAAAAGCGGCGTAAATACTGCGAGAAACGTGACCTTCAGGATATTCTAACTCAGCTTCTGCTAAAGCTGTTTTAGAACTAGGACTCCAATGCACAGGCTTTAGACCGCGATAAATATAACCTTTGAGGAACATTTCCCCAAATACGCCAATTTGCGCGGCTTCGTATTCTGGTTTGAGGGTTAAATAAGGATTTTCCCAATCACCCCAAATCCCATAGCGTTTAAAGCTTTCTCGTTGTTCGTCCACTGTCTTCAGTGCAAACTCTTCCGCTTTTTGACGCAATTGCAAAGGAGTGAGATTTTGCCGTTCTGCCTGTTTCATATTTTGCAGAACTTTCAACTCAATGGGCAATCCGTGACAATCCCAGCCAGGAACGTAGCGAATTTTACGACCTTGGAGCAAATGGTAGCGGTTAATAATATCTTTGAGAATCTTATTTAAAGCATGACCAATATGCAACTGGCCGTTAGCATAGGGAGGACCATCGTGCAGTATAAATAATTCGCCGGGGTTGTTTTCAGCCAGTTGAGAATAAATGTGGTTTTCTGCCCAGAATTTTTGGATTTCGGGTTCGCGCTTGATTGCGTTAGCCCGCATATCGAAGTTAGTCTTGGGTAAGTTGACGGTATCTTTGTATTTTCCAGTTTCGGTCACAGGTTCATGCCTAAATGTAGGTGTGCAGGTTATCCGATCAATTATAAGAGATGGTATGATTGTAGGGTGCGGTGATTGCTATCTTGATCAGTTATTTGATAGTCATATTTTATTAGATCATATTTATTCAGAGATTGAGGAAATATCAATGGTAATTGTAGAAAAGCTAGATATTATTAAAGATACCAAAGTGAATTGTTACTCAGTAGTTGTACAATTTACAGTAGGAGAATATTTGAATATGGTAAAACAAGCTTTTGAAAACAGAGGAGGCTTAGAAGGACAAAGGGATACATTAAAAACAACAACAGCAATTCGTATTCGTGACAGGATGATTAAAGATATAGGATCTGGAGCAGTATTACCCCCAATTGTGATTGGTGTGATTGTTCCTGGAGAAAAATTTACAACTATAGAAACGATAGAAGATCATGACTCATTTTTACAGTTTATTAAAGGAATACCAAAAGAGGATATTTCTATCATTGATGGTATGCAAAGAACCAATGCTTTAAATACAGCATTAAACGAGCATCCGATTGAAAATCATAAAATTCGGATCGAATTTTGGATCGCTTCACAAGTTAATAGTTTAACTTATAGAATGTTGGTATTAAATACTGGGCAAGTTCCTTGGAATTTGAGAAGACAAATTGAAACAGTTTTTCAATTCATTATTAAAGAAATACAGCAAATATATAAAGATATAGAAATATTGCAAATCAATGAAGAGAGGAGACGTAATCGTTCTGGACAATATCAAGCTAACAATGTGATTGAGTTGTTTCTAGTATTTGGAGCAAGAAAAGAAAAAATTGATATACAGGAAAGATTAGCAGACGAATTTACAAGACTAGATTTTATAGAATCAACATCAAAGGACAATTTTACAAATACTTTCTATGAAGTCATGTATTATTTATCTCAATTTGACCATGCTTTTGCATCCTATCAAGATGACAACATAGAAGGTTATTTTAAATCAGGAAAAGATTTATTTAGTAGTCAACCAGCTTGTGTTGGTTTTGTAACTGCGATTGCTTTAACAATATTAGGTAGACCTGGAAATGAATATACACCAGAAAAGCAAAATCAAAAATGGCAGGAAATAAAAATAAGCGCTGATAGGCTCTTGCAAAAATTATCAAATTTAAATAGCCAACAAATAGGAGAATTTTTAGATTTTTTTACTTTGAATGAATTGATTAATAAAAAACCAGCAAAATCTAATGAAAGAGAGTTTTTTCTCGAAGCTTTTCTAGTGCTTATAAAAGAAAATTTTGATGTTGAAAGTATGAATCCATGCTGGAGGAAATACTAATATTATTATGTCCAGAAGTATGATAAAAGCTAATAAATATATATTTAATTTATTAGCTGAATTTGTTGAAGATAAAAATATTGAGCGTCCTATCCTTGCTGATGCTAAACGATGTATTGAAACAAATGAGCGTGAAAGAGAATGGTTACAGAAATTAAAAATTGAAAATACACAAAGTATTTTGCCGAGATTTACAACTGCATATTTTGAATTTGAAGAACACAAATATTTTGTTACCATTGGTTCAACAAGTCAATTATTAACAGAGCCAGAAATAATACATGAAGAAAGCTTAAATGGAGGGATGATTACAGCCTTAATATTTGAACTGGAAATTCCTATAAAACAAAGTGCTAAAGCACTTGAAATTGTAGATGAAATTTTCTATAGATCTGAAGAAGAATTAACTAAATATGAATTTAATCAAATAAGCAAATTTTTTGAACCTATTTTTGTTTATAAAATTCAGGATCAATCCACATTTATTGATATTGATGTAAATAATAAATCTACTGTTAATATTGTAAAGTTATCAGGTTTTTACATTCTTAAACATCAACAAATAATTTCCCTCAAATTTGACAAAGAAACTATCAGTATTTTTGAAAGATTGTTTATTGAAGGAGCAAAAAATATACCTTTTGATAATTTAGTTTTTAGTTTAGTATCTGTTTACTGGAGATATTCATTTCTAGATGTGTATAGGTGTATAGAAAGATTATTTTCTATATCATTTTTAGAAGAAATTTATCAAGATTTAGGAATAGAAAATTCATTATCTTTACTCAACTTTTCAGCCAAAATTGAAAAATATATTGGTTGGAGACCAGAGGAAATTAAAGCTATTAATAAATTGATAGATGATTCACCTCAAGATGCTATTGATATCTTACAGGAACTTAAGAGCTTTATTGACTCTCGACAAGCTGATACACTACCAAATAAACCTGGTGAGGTAATTTATAAAATTCGTAATTCTATAGTTCATTGTAGACCTGCTACTGATCTAAAAATCATAAACAAGATTATGGATGATAAGTATTGGGATAAACTGATTAGAGCATCTTTATTAATTATTGAATATTGGTATCATAAATATGATGATCAATTAAATATATAAATACATTTACCATCTAATATAGAAGTTAAGCGAAATTTTTAGTCTTGTTGATTCTGTTCCTGATTTTCCAGTGATTCAGCTTGAAGAGTTCGCGCTTTCGCAATTGTGCGACAATGATTAATTAACTGATAAGCTGGGTTTTTTCCTCTATCAACAATTTCCTGCAATAAATCTTCAACTGCTTTATTCCAAGTTCCTCTCCCCGCAGCTTCATACAATGCTTTCTGTAAAGATGTATGTGCTTTCTTTCCAGTTCCAACTTGATCAATATTTTGCGGTAACTGATATTTATTTTTAACTATTTGACTATTGATGTTATTATTAACTATGGGTAATTCTTTTTTAAACTCCACATCAAATAATTGAGCAAATTGTTTTGCTATTGCATCTATTGATGAAGCGAAATTTGTCCAGACAATAGCGGGAAGAAATGGAATTTGTCTATCTGACCATAATTCCTTGTATATTTGCCAATCTTCTATAGCTTGTAGTTCACTAGATTTAATTTGTAATGGATAATTTTTGTCATGGACTTTCACAATTAAATCCCATTTGAATTTAATATCAGCAATACTATTTTCACCTGTGGGATAAGCTGTGATATTTTCTAATTTTTCTAAAGCTAATATAACTCTTTTTACCGAAGCATCACCAATTTCATATTCAGGTGTATCTGTAGAATATAAAGTATTAGCACTATAGTCTTTACAAACAACATCTAATATTCTTTTTGGTATGGGATAAATTTGATCATTTCCATAAAAACCAAAATTACCTTCTGGATCTTCATATCTTGGAAATGGTAAAGGTTTTCCTGCTTCTGGAAGCCAATAAACTTCTTTTTTGATTTCAAATAAAATCGGATTAATAACTATGTTTAAATACAATTCTTCTTTGATTTGAATAACTTGGTAATTACTGGTATTAATTCTAGATATATCAAAATATAAACTCAGCGTTAATTGTTCATCTATGCTTTCTAGTTCTGATACTAAATCATCCCATTGCAAATAATCACCATCAATTTTATATCTAATTTTAGTAGGTAAATATGTTTGATGATTATAAACTTGGGGCTGACTTAAATCTAAAATATTACCATTTTGAAAAGCTAATAAATTATGAGTTATTGATTTATCGAGATATTCATGATCAATAATTTTCTGAAAAGGAATAATCCCACTATAAGTAGTATCTCCTACTCGATTCTCCAGTGTGGAAATACTGCCCCCTGCTCCTTTAAATGTACAAATAATATTCCTCCTACCTCCATGTATAGTATTTCTACTTTCATTTAGGTTGGGTTTAATTCCTAATCTAATTTCAACTATATTATCTAACATAAACTGCATATTCAAAGAACGCAAATTATCCTATCATATTCTGGTAAATGTAGCAATTGTAGGTTGGGTTGTTCGCGTCAGCGTTGCGGAGAAATGGAGCGAAACCCAACACCACTTATTGGTATTTTAAAATTAATGTTGGGTTTCATTTCATACCCTTCGGGAAGCAAGCTACAACCCAACCTACTCGTTACCAATATCATCATCAAAAATAATTTCCTCACCCGCACCCCACATCATGTCATACATACCTTGACGCACAGCGCGATGAAAACTTGAATATTCCCAATCCTTTGGTGCTGTTACCAAACCATGTTTCACCGGATTATAATGAATATATTCAACGTGATGAAAGAAAATCAATTTCATCTCTAATTAAATGTTCCCAAAAACGATATTGCCATATAGCCCGTTGTTTTTTCTTTTTTATAGATATAGATATATTCTCCGGTGAAATAGTTTCACATTTACGACTAAAATAACTTTTAATTAAACGCCAACGGGTAGAAAAATCCTGATCATTTTCTGGTAAAGTCCAAATACAGTGGAGATGATCAGGTAAAATAACAACAGCATCTATAATAAATAGATGTTTCTGCATTACATAACCAAAAGCATCTCTTAATAAAGAAACATTTTTTGGTAAACATAATATTTTTTGTCTTTTATCTGTGACCACTGTAAAAAAGTATGTTCCTCCTGCCACTTTGGCGCGACGATATTCCATACTATAAATATCCTGTGATTAAAGTTGTGTTTTATAATCTTGATTTTACCCCGTAGGTTGGGTTGACGCAAGGAAACCCAACATTAATTATAATATTCTGGTGGATGGTGTTGGGTTTCGTTCCATTGCTCCGCAACGCTGACGCGAACAACCCAACCTACGAAGGTTGCAGAGTCAGTATATCTTACTTTAAAATAGAAACTACTTACAATTGCCACAAATTATGATCAACCCCCAAATTTTAGAAGCTATTAAACAAATGCCTAATGTCGAAAGACTAGAGATAATAGAATTTGCCTTAAAACTCATGCGTGAAGAAATGCAAAATCCTCAAAAACTGAGCTTAACTGCTGCTGCGGAAATGATGCGTTCTTATTATGAAACAGAAAGCAGTTTAACAGAATTTGTTGATACTTGTAATGAAGATTTTTATGAGTACCAAGATTATGCGTAGAGGTGAAATCTGGCTGTATAATGCTGATCCCACAGTAGGGGATGAAATTAGCAAAACCCGACCTTGTATCATTGTTAATAATGATGATATAGGTACTTTACGCTTAAAGGTTATTGTACCTATTACCGGATGGAACGAAGTTTTTGCACAAGTACCTTGGATGATACGTATTGAAACAACAGCAGAGAATAATTTAAGCAAATTATCCACAGCAGATACTTTTCAAATTCGTTCAGTTTCTCAACAACGACTAATTAAAAAAGTGGGAATAGTTGCGGAAGAAATTATGCAGGAAATTAGTAATGCTTTAGCTATTGTTTTGAATATTAAATGACTAAAAATACACCCAATTTACTAGACGTAGTAGCACTCACAATTAAACCCGCCACCTCACACTAATTGAATTCAGTGTTGAAAGAATGGCGGATTTTCCCATAAATTTTAATGCCGTGGTACTACAAACCACAAATTCTAGAGTTTGGCTGGTTGCTTCTTTTCTGTAGTCTGGGAATGACTGCTATTATTAACAGTTTCTGTTGCCAAAAAAGCCTCTTTCCCTGTAATTAATCGAGAGCGACGATTGCGAGTAATATAATTCCAAGCCCATTGAATTACTATCACTAATTTAGTGTCAAACTCAATTAAGAAGTAGATGTGAATTACTAGCCAAAATATCCAAGCAATGAACCCTGTGAGTTTAATGAAACCTAAATCTACAACGGCTAAATTTTGCCCAATCATTGCCAAACTACCCACATCATTGTATTTGAATTCTGGCAAAGTCCGACCTTGAAGCCGGCGTTTAATGAGTTTACCTACATACTCTCCTTCTTGCTTGGCTACGGGGGCAACACCGGGTAAGGGTTTACCATTTTGATGGGAGAAATTAGCTAAGTCTCCAATTACGAAAATGTTTTTATAATCCTTGATAGTCAAGTCAGGTTCGACAATTACTCTGGCAGAGAAATCGCATTCTACATCTGTGCGTTCTGCGAGGATTGTCCCCAAAGCTGAACCTTGCACACCGGCTGCCCACAAGATAGTTCTTGAGGGAATTTCTGTCAATTCACCGTTTTGCTTGAAGGTAACAATGTCATTTTCAATATTTGTGACTCTGGTTTGAGTGTGAATAACCACACCCAACTTTTGTAAAGATTCTATTGCTACTTTTGATAATTCTGGGGCAATGTGTGGGAGGATGCGATCGCCCCCTTGCAATAGTAAAATTTTCGTTTCTGAAGTGTCAATGTTGCGGAAATCTTCTTTGAGGGTTTGGTATGCTAATTCAGCGATCGCACCGGACAATTCTACACCAGTTGGACCACCGCCCACAATCACAAAAGTTAACAAAGCCCGACGTTTTACCGGATCACTTTCTTTTTCTGCGGCTTCAAAGGCTGAAAATATCCGCCGACGCATTTCTATGGCATCTTCCACAGTTTTCAAACCAGGAGCAAATTCTTTCCAATTATCCTTACCAAAATAGGAATGGTTTGCACCGGTAGCCAGAATTAATGTATCATAAGGGACTATTTCATCACCCAAAATAACTTGTTGCGCTTTGGGATTAATATCACTTACTTCTCCCAACAACACTTTTGTATTTTTGCTTTTGCTGAATACAGATCGCAATGGTGCGGAAATATCAGAAGGTGATAGTGTACCTGTGGCAACTTGATATAAAAGCGGCTGAAATAAATGAAAATTCCGTTTATCAATGAGAGTAACATTTACTTTTGCCTTAGCAAGAGCCTTTGCTGCATACAATCCACCAAAGCCACCACCAACGATAACAACTTCATGTGGTGCATTCTTCTCACGGGGAACAACCATAAACAATATTTCCTTTTGTTAAGAGTCATGTAACCTTTCTTAACAAATATGTAACAATATTATAATATATTTTGCCGTCTATTTGGAACGCTTGAAAAAATACTAAAAGTAGTCAAAGTTACTATTAAAAAGGAATCGGGAAAATATCTATTAATTAAAATTATCTAAAATTCCAGCAATGAAAATATAGTCCTCACCCATGACTTGAGAAAAATCACACATCGCGCTAGTCTTCATTAGCGTCAACCTGTGAAACTCAAACCATGACAAACCACCCACAAATTCCCCCCTGCACCTGGAAACGTCCCATTGGCTTAGGCTGGGAGAACCCCTACACCGTCCGTTATCCCAGTAATATTGATGATGGTCCCTGGCACGGAATGCCCCTTGGTGGCTTTGGTGCAGGGTGTATAGGACGTTCTTCACGGGGAGACTTTAATCTGTGGCACATTGACGGGGGAGAACATACTTTCAAAACCGTTCCCGCTTGTCAATTTAGTATTTTTGAATCAGGACAAGCTTACGCATTATCTACCCAACCTCCAGAAGATCATACACTGCAATCTTGGCAATGGTATCCACAGTCTCAGGAACAGAATTCAGGTACATATCACGCACTTTATCCCCGCAGTTGGTTTGTTTATGAAAATGTCTTAAAAACTCAATTAACTTGTGAGCAATTTTCCCCAATTTGGGCAGATAATTATCAAGAAGCCAGTTATCCTGTCGCAGTTTTTTTGTGGAAGGCACATAACCCCACAAATGCACCAGTTACTATTAGCATTATGCTAACTTGGGAAAATATGGTGGGTTGGTTTACTAATACTTTAAAATCTCCTGAAGTTAGAGTTAGAGATGATGGTAGTCCAGTTTATGAATATGTACCACGCTGGGGAGAAAGTCAAGGAAATTATAATTGCATAGCAGAAGATGATCAATATTTTGGTTGCGTTTTAGGTCAAGTTTCTGATAGTAAGACTGTTCAAGAAGGAGACGGAACTTGGTGTGTTGCAACTGCAAAGAATCCCAAAGTTGAAATATTTCATCATTCCCGATTTAATCCTATTGGTAATGGTGAAGATGTTTGGCAAAGTTTCTCTACAGATGGTTCTTTACCTAATTATCTAGATGAAACTCCCGCAGATGAAAATACTCGTTTAGGTGCAGCTATTGCGGTGCGTTTCACTTTGCAACCTGGGGAAAATTTAGAAGTTCCCTTGGTGCTAAGTTGGGATTTTCCCGTTACAGAATTTGCCGCGGGAGTGAACTATTACCGCAGATATACAGACTTTTTTGGTTGTAATGGTGAGAATGCTTGGCAGATTGCTACTACTGCTCTTAAAGAATATCAGAATTGGCGATCGCTCATTCAAGATTGGCAAAATCCCATTTTGGCAAAATCAGATTTACCTGACTGGTTCAAAATGGCTTTATTTAACGAACTCTACGATTTAACCAGTGGAGGAACTCTCTGGAGTGCGGCCTCAGAAATTGATCCCGTTGGTCAATTTGCCGTGTTAGAATGTTTAGATTACCGTTGGTATGAAAGTTTAGATGTGCGGTTATACGGTTCTTTTGGGTTATTGATGTTATTCCCTGAATTGGAAAAATCGGTAATTCGCGCTTTTGCTAGGGCAATTCCCCAAAGTGATGATAGAACTAGAATAATCGGTTATTATTTAACTATCAAATCTGAAAGTCCCAACGCAGTTCGGAAAATTGCCGGTGCGACACCCCACGATTTAGGCGCACCCAATGAACACGTTTGGGAAAAAACCAATTATACTAGTTATCAAGATTGCAACCTGTGGAAAGATTTAGGTTGTGATTTCGTTTTGCAGGTATATCGAGATTTTCTGTTTACCGGTGCAAATGATCTTCAATTTTTAGCAGATTGTTGGGATGCTATTGTGCAAACTCTCGATTATGTGAAAACTTTTGATCTCGATGGTGACAGTATACCAGAAAATTCTGGCGCTCCTGACCAAACTTTTGATGATTGGCGTTTACAAGGTGTGAGTGCTTATTGTGGTGGTTTGTGGTTAGCTGCTTTGGAAGCTGCTATTGCTATTTCTAAGATTTTAACGAACCGCAGAGGCGCAGAGGACGCAGAGGTGGAGGTGCAAGGGTCTATTTATCAAGGTTGGTTAAGTCAATCGAAGCCAATTTATCAGGAGAAGCTTTGGAATGGTGAGTATTACCGTTTGGATAGTGACAGTGGTTCTGATGTGGTGATGGCTGACCAATTGTGTGGGCAATTTTACGCTCGTCTATTGAGTTTACCAGATATTGTTCCCAGCGATCGCGCTGTGTCTGCTTTAACAAAAGTATATGATTCCTGTTTTCTCAAGTTTCAAAATGGTGAATTTGGCGCTGCTAATGGTGTTCTTCCCAATGGTTTACCCGAAAATCCCAATTCTACTCATCCTTTGGAAGTTTGGACGGGAATCAATTTTGGTCTAGCAGCTTTCCTGGTGCAAATGAACATGAAAAATGAGGCAATGCGGTTAACTGAGGCTGTGGTGAGGCAAATTTACGACAATGGTTTGCAATTTCGCACCCCGGAAGCAATCACCGCTAATGGCACTTTCCGCGCTAGTACCTATCTCCGCGCTATGGCTATTTGGGGAATCTATTTGCTAGTTCGTTAAATTTAATACTTTTCACATCCCCGACTTCTTTGAGAAGTCGGGGATCTTTATTTTCCGGTTATTTCCGGAATTGGGCGAAAAAATCAGTAATGGTTAAGAGTTGAGGAATTTAAATCTGAAAACCAATGCTTTCAAAGATACCTCTATCAATCATCAGTAATTAGATTTTGCAGAGGCTTGTTATAAAACAACACTTTTAAACGGTGATCGGCAAAAGTAACTTTTTTAGCTAAGTTACAACAAAATAACTACCAATTCCCCCACTTCATTTAGGGTTATGGGACATAAAAAGATTGCGATTAATCACCCAAAAAATCCTCGAATCTAGTTGGGAAAAGATGAGAGTTTTTCAGTAGACCTTAAATTTAGTAATATGAGTAGATGCAGGATAGTTGAATAAAGCAAGGACAGCAGGAGCTTTATCAATCTATGATGTCAGGTTAGTCAGGTTCAAATGCACTCAGTGTTTACGACTCCTAATTTAGCTGATAAGTTCCCAGCTAGTTGTAATAGAGTCAAAATTTCGATCTAGCGAACTGCTTGTGAAAATTGCCCAACTTGTTTAAAAACTTAAACAGCTTGGGAGTTACACTATAACCTCCTCATTCTGATCTGTCAAGCAACTACCGGATAATTTTCTGGGAAAGTTATTGAGAAAATCTCAGTTAATAATTCGCTCTCAAAGCTGAATAGTAGCGCTTGAGACCCGGAAATTTGAGCAAATTTGATTTGTTAAGAATTACTTAGCCATACGGACTTAATCTTTATTTTCTACCTAAGTATCGGCTTTGACAAGAATAATCTGCGGCAATTGACCATAAATAATGATGGTTATTCCTACCGAATCAGTTTAATGAATATTACTGTAATCTTACTTATATTAATAAATTGCATACATATAATTACCAACCTAGTTATTTAATTAAATGCTAATTTTCCCTAATAAACAAATAGCTTTTACTAAACAAATAAGATAATAGTGAAAGGTTCATGGTGATCCAGTTTTTGCTGTCCAGATATAGCTACAGGTATTTTTTTATATAAAAACAAACATATTGGTAGTTTAGATTAATATCGAAACCCAGAGTATTAACAATAAACAATACTGTTAATTATGGAATTATTTTGTAATTGATATTTATTTTTATTGTCGTCAGAATTTTAGGACTTAAAGCTTTAGAATGCCTACAAAGCAAGGATTCTCATTAAAGCAATTATTATATAAAAATTAAATTCGTGGTAATTAAAGTTCATTTGTTTTTGAGCTATAGTTGCGACGACTATCTATATGCTACGGAGCATAGACAAAGGTGATTCGTAGTTTTTTGGGTTTGTATAACGATGATAACATCTGCCCTTGAGATTAAAGTGGGGGGTAACACCCCTCATTTTTTGCCAACTGGGGACAAAAATCAAACTTGCACAAGACATAAGTAAATATCTAGATAAGTTCAGTAAATTTAACTTAAATCTTGCCACCTTGGCAGATGACATTAGCGACAAAAAATAGTATAAATAAAAATGTGGCTTTTGAAATTGAGAAATCAATGGTTTTCCTGATTCCATTCAGTAATTGTGCGCTTTTACAGCAAAAGCACCACAATAAATGGTAAGAAGTTATACAGCAGTGACTAGGGAGAAGCAGAAAATTTCCACTTGGAAATTTCAAGAAGACATAATTGCATCTACGAAAAGCTACGCCAAACTCAATTCCTCCAGGTAGAAACCACAGGAAAGGTAAATTTTTACCTTTGATTCATTGGTAAGTATAAATCTAAAGCCCAGACACAATTAATACATATTATTTCTGTGAGCTATAGATATTACTAAATGAAAACTGTAAGACTGCCCAGAAAATCAGGGTATACACGGCAAGGCACAGCAGTACACAGACTTGATTAAAAATAGTCAGGTTTTCAATCACAGGTCAGGTTATGGAAAAAATCATCAGGTCAAATGCGCGTTTTAGCTTAGTTAAATGGGTAATCGTAGAGATCCAGTTTTCTGATTCCCATTCCCGTCAGGTATCAATATTCGCAAGTACCGGACTTTTATCGAAAGTTGTTACTTTTTTCAACATCTGCCACCAATTGATTACCTATAGGTTCCGGTTGTTCCCGCAACAGCAATTTGGCTGAAGACCATCGCATTTGCTCCCAACTGGACTAATTTACTCAATTCAAAAATAACTAAGATTATGAATCAAGATATTGCTGGCAGTGGTAACAACTTAGAAGCAAAAATCCATCCTGAACAGTTAGACCAAGTAGTCGAAGCGATTTTGGCAGGGAAGTATTCTTGGGCTTGTGTTTTAATGTTGCGGTTTGTGGGCTATAATCCCATGCACTATATTCCTTATCGCACTTATAACCGCATATTGAAAGAAAACGCTCGCATGAGTCGCTTGAATACACAAAATAATGAAACTCTCAAAATTGCTAAACCACCCACAGAGAAAAGATCCGAAGGCAATCTGGCATCTAACTGTTTAAGCAAGATTAAGGATTTAGCTTATATGGAAGTTGGCGGCAAGCATCATGCTGAAGCACGCGCCAATGGTCGGGGAAAAAAGTCGGCATAGTTGCTGATTATATCGTAATTGCTTGTTACTCAGTATGATGCTCAATGTGAGTAACTGCAATTACTGAATCCTTTGTAAAGTTCTGCCACAATGGCAAATATACACTGGTAACATCTTATAAATTAGAAATAGCAACCTAAACAAAGATTCATGGCAGACTAGTTGCATTTTTCCCAAAAAATTGTTTGCGTCTGTACATGAAAAATAGGGGCTGATTGTTTTGGCATTCAGTTCTGATTAATTAAATAAATTCTTCATTAAGACTGATGCACCATAACTAACGGTGGTTCTTTTTTCCTATGGAAGTCTGAGTAGTTTTCGATTGGGGTGGTGGATTGCCCTAATCACATTGAGATGGCTATACAACTTCTATTACTAAATTTTCTGTGATTAAGGTTTGGCTAACTTTAGTTACAAAGGTAGATTAGGAAAGAGAAAAGTTATGGTGAAATCATTTTCTGACTTGCAAATTATTTCTGTGATCTCAACTGGCAATTGAGATAACAAAATTTAGAGGCTGTATAATTATTACAGCTTCTTTTTTCCATGTATTGTTGATTCATTCATTTGGTGAAATATATAAGTTTAGCTAAACAAAACTAACCACAGAGGGAGGGCTAAAAATAAACCGATAAAAGTTAAAGCAATGCTACTAGATAATAAATCCCGATCTAAATCATAAACTTCTGCCAAAATCAGTACAGAAAGCCCTGTGGGTGTTCCAGACATGATGACTAGCACTAAACGCTGTTCTCCTATGACACCGAAATAGGTTGCACCTAATCCTACTAGCATGGGGATAATAAATACTTTTATAGCACTGGCAATGGCAGCGATCGCTAAACTTCCCCATGATCTCATTTTTCCTAGTCGCAAACCAACCAGTAACAAAGCTAAGGCAATAACTACCCAAACAGCTTGATCTAAAGCTGACTCAACTGCTGCTGGTAATTCGATAAACTGGGTATTTAAACCAATAAAAAATGTCCATAAACTGGGGACTGTAACTATATCTCTTAAGTAAGTCGGCGCAAAGAAACCAAACTATGTAAAGATAAGTAAATACGGAAAATAAATCTAGTGAGGTGATTAAAATATGGGTGCTCGTTTAAGGGTATTTTTAACTCGTGAGCAAGATAAAA